>WNFA01000614.1_pt1 | contig 39393 bp, 30 predicted proteins | sample 5400481 | NCBI WGS metagenome assembly WNFA01 (sample SAMN13153340, study PRJNA577476) | soil metagenome | isolation source: 120 cm saprolite under Douglas fir tree site 2 hole 1 replicate 2 | place: USA:California | collected 2015-04-18 | reverse complement strand
CGCTTGATCATCGCTTCCACTGGTGGCCTGCGGTGCCCTTCTTCGCCTCGGTAGCGGGAGACGTTCTTGTTGCCATTGGATTTCTCATCATATTTTTTGTGTACAAGGAAAATACCTTTGCCTCGGCAACTATCGAGGTCTATTCCGACCAGAGAGTCGTCTCTTCCGGACTCTACTCACTCGTGCGTCACCCGATGTATATGGGAGGCTTTGTCTTTTTCGTCGGCGCGGCTCTCTCGCTCGGCTCGTGGTGGGGACTCTTGGCGTTCCTGCTCATGATGCCCGCGTTTATATGGAGAATCTTTGAGGAGGAAGAATTTCTGTTAAAGAATCTGCCAGGCTATACGGAGTATAAGAATAAAGTGAGGCGTCGCTTGGTGCCGTTTATTTGGTGAAGGCTTAACGGTTCGGCATTAAAATGGCAGCTTCATTTCTTCGAGCTCCTTTTCTGCTATTGCACTTGCAGAGTATCCAGCATTCGCTCGTATGTGGACCGCAGCTCAGGAAAGTCTCTGTCCGGCGCGATGAAGACCAGATAAAGTAAACCGCCTCGTGGCCGTGGGACCGTAACCAGGCAGTCTCGTTCGCGGAGAGCCTCTCCGCTCTGCGGATCGGCGAGGCGCCGGTGAGAACTAGGGAATCGCGATGAATACCCGTGCCAACCAGGGGACTCCCGGGACCGCTCCCGAGTGACGGGCAACTCGGAAATAATTGGCTAATTTCCGGCCGACGAACGGTCCAAAATCGTTGGCTCCAGCGACCGGGCAGCCGACAATACACCCAGTATGGTAATCAGAAGGCGAGCAAATCCTTGCGCAAGATTTCAATTTCCCAAGGCATTCCGCGGTCGATACCGTCATAACCCGGGAAACCGCCAAAGCGAAAACAGAGCCTCAGATAGTCGACAAAGAGCAGGTGGTGCCGTTCGTTGAGCAGTTCCCCATCGGCGCGGAGGTCGGGTACGGCGATCTCGTAGGGTTCGCCGCCGCTGGTGTTGGCCTTGTGTAGATCGTCCGGTGCGATAGTGACGACGGCCTCGCCCTCGTCTTCCATCCTCTGTTTGCGTTCTTCCAACGCGTCATCAAGCGGGAATACCACCAGGGGATCCGGGCAGATCGAACCCAGCTCGGGAGCAAGTGTTGGATGGCGGCCTATCCAATCCACCGAGCCCACGACCTCGTAAAAAATTCTCAAGGAGAGCGGGAGCGCTCCCGCCATTTTCTCCAGACGCGCAAGTTGCCTCCGCGCCTGCGGTCCGGGTGGAACATGGGCCCGCACTGTTTCATCACGCGGCGCGTTTTTTGCCTTGGCGAGTTGCTGGGTCATCGCGCCCTGCACCTGCTTTAACATCTCCAGCATGTTTTGTACATGCGGCGAGGTGCTCGCGCTCTTCACAGAGCTTACGTCGAAGCTCATGGCACCCTGACCGCGGTGCATCCAGTCGTCTACTTGCTTTGCTTCCGTCTTGAACTCGTAGTTCATTGCCTGCAGCCGAGAGGTGACGGTTCGGATGTTTGCTTCCACGCGCCGCATCGTCTCATACGCAACCGCAAGGGCATCTGCCGCGTGCGGATCCTCGCGCACTGCTGGCCCCAGCGCAACCATCTCCTTCCAGACTTTCTCGTGCTCACCAGCGGTGTAGCGATCGAACAGGGGTAGATTGCCCTGGTTATGCCGGCGGAGCTGCTCCAGCCGGGCAACCGGATCAGACGCCAGGTCGAGTTTCAAGGCCTCGCTGGTCTTCTTTCTCCTGCTGGCTTTGGGTTGGGGCGTTCCGAACCGCGCTGCCACGTATTCTCGGAAGTCGGCGTCGAATTCCTTGAGCTCTCTTGCGGTGAGCGTTTGCTGCTGCAGAATCCAACGTGCCGGCAGAGCTTTACCATTCCAGGCGTAGACCGGCGTACCGTCGCGATAGACGGCTGCGGGGCCGTCGCCGCGATGCAGGAGCGAGCGCTCGTTCAAGTGCACCTCGGACGGTCGCTCGCTGAGCACCGCGGCGTGGTCGTACGGCCACCACGGTCCACTCGATCGGGCGATGGTCCAAGCAGCAGCGAGAATCGCAGGCGGCGTGCTCGTGCCAGACTCTTGCTCGTCATTGGCCATCATGGAAAACGAGTAGTCCATAAGAAACGAGACCGCCAGAAGTGAATTGACGGTGCGCTCGTTCATCTGACTGTTGAGTACGCCTCTGCCCGGGCCCAAGAGACGATTTTCCGCAAGAAAGAGCGGGTCGCTGTCGCCAAAAGCGTGGGATGGAACCTTGCCGTATAGCTTTATTCTGGCGGTGAGGACTTCAAACGGGACGCTAGTTGTGCCGAGGGGAAGAGGGCCTTTCGGCGGGCCGAGGTGCAAACCCATAGGACGGCCGACTGCCGCTAGGAGAGCCTCCCAGCTTTTCTCACCGGCGTTCTGGCAAAGTTGTGCCCGCACCTGTTCGATTTTTTGGCGATGGATCCGGATCTGACCGAGCCCGGCCAGCATCTGCGGCCATATGGAGCTGTGGGGGGCGCTCAGCAAAGCATTGGCCCAGCAAGCGTCGAAAGGCGAGTCAAACCAGAACACGTAGCGCGGGGGGCCAAAACCAGCAGCGGCGTAGAGGTCTCGGACGCCAGCTTGCGCCTGCGGTCGGTCGGCCGGCTCGGTCGAGAACAACTGGGCCAGCCAGCGGCCGCGAATCTCACCAGAAGTCACGACGGATGACATTGTCAGGAATTTTACGCCAATTTCTAAGTCAGACCCTCGAGGAGCAGCATGTGGGATGTAGTTTGCCAGATGGCACAGGGGGATAATCCGATATTGTATACTTGACACAAGAACAAGCCATATGTATACTGCCTGTATGGTTGCTATTTGGCGCGCTTCGCTGGCTTCGGTTTTTCAGTCTGAGCGGCGTGCTCCTTCGCATGTTTCACGACCTTCGGATGGAACAAATGCGCTACCGCTTCATCCGTTGTCATGTGCTTCGCGTGCTTTTTCGTTTTCGGCATAAGGACTCACTATGAAAGAAGCCATCGATCTCTGCAAGCTAATTGAGCAGTTCGGCAGCGAAGAAAAGTGCCGCGCATATCTGGAACAGTTGCGCTGGTCTGGCGTGATCGCCTGCCTGAAGTGCAAGTCGGAGAAAATCTATCCGATCCTTGGACGCAATCAGTACGTGTGCGATTCATGCACATATCAGTTCTCCGTCACCGTGGGAACGATCTTCCACGACACACATCTGCCCCTGTGGAAGTGGTTTCTTGCCACGTACCTGCTCTGTGAGTCGCGCAAGGGCATGTCTGCGAATCAAATCAAGCGGACTCTCGGAATCAGCTACAAGACCGCGTGGTATCTGTGCCATCGGATTCGGGCTGCAATGGCTGAGGCGGATCACAAGCTCTCCGGCACAGTCGAGATTGACGAAACATACATCGGAGGGAAGCAGCGCGGTCACCATAGGCAATTGAAGAACAAAGCCGCCGTCATTGGAATCCGTGAGCGCGGCGGGCATCTTCACTTCATCCGGGCTGACAACGTCAATCAGGACTCGCTGTACGAGATCATCTCCCGCAATGTGGACACGACCGTTGACGTAATCATGACCGATGAATCCAAGCTCTATAACTTCGAGATGACGAAGTTTCGGGACGCGAAGCATAAGAGCGTCAACCACAGCCAGGACGAGTATGTGCGCCGAGAGAAGGGCATAGTGGTAAGCACAAACACGGTGGAGTCCGCATTCTCTCTGCTCAAGCGCGGGATTGTAGGAACGTGGCATCGTGTCAGCACCAAACATCTAGGAGCCTACCTGCAAGAGATGACATGGAGATTCAATAACCGCAAAAACCCTTTCCTGTTCCGAGATACGATTCTTAAGCTCATCGCCTCCGACAATTTGGAGTACAAGGAACTCACCAAAGCGGCCTAGTGCCCATTAACCTTGGCTTGTGCAAGTTGTAGAACGTGTGTTGGGGTTTTTGACCATATCCAGATTAGAAGCGTCCTTCCCGGCGTCAAAACCGGGGAATCGAATGCAACAAATCCTGCCTTTTTATTGTTGTCATCTGTTCCCATTCGTATGTTCATGAACGCAGCGGCTCCATCGAATCCAGTATTGATAGCTTCGATGTCTGAATCGCACAACAAAAGGAAAGAGCACTTGCAGCCCCTTGAGTAATGCTTCCCACTGCAGGGCTCTTATCTCCATCTGACGACACAGACGGTTTGTCGGGAGCCTTGGGTTTAGTGTTGTGTTTCGGCTTGGGAGTCGTCGGGTTTGGCAACGGAGAAACCCCCATTGATGCACTTGGTGCGGTCTGCTGGATCGGCGGATTCTGTGTCTTCGCTGGCGACGGTGGAGGGGCGACGACGATTGCAGCCGTCGTCTTATCGCGTATGAGATAGTGCGTTGCTACCCCCATGGCGACAAATAGTCCGACCCAAACGACATAAATCCATCCCTTAGTCGAAGCCCAACGGCGTGTGTATTCCACAACGGCCAGCCACATCAGAAACGCTGCGAGCCATGCTAACCAGTCCATTCCATACCTCAATGCCAAATATTCGGCGACCGCTCCAAATCGCTCCTATGACGTACTCTCGTCCATGATGCTCTGTTCCCATCGCGAACACCCCTGTGGCAAGTGAATAGATACCCTTTTAACCCCACGTCGTGAAGTTAAAAACAGCATCAGACTTGACCGGAGAAGTGTACTACTTTCTTGTGTCAAGGTGATAATCCCGGAATAATCGCCGCCGTGATCCTGGCGGTAGGATTAATCGCGGGACTGGGACCCGGCGTGAAGTTTCACTCGCTCTAGCGAGTCATGGCACTTGTCAGTTGGGTTTCATCGGAAGCCGGGAAACCCGCCATCCCAGAAGCCTCCGCGACCTTCCCAAGCGGCGAGCAATGCAAAAGTTGGCCTCCTTTTAGGATTAGTACCGTCCACAGGAAAGATTTCGGTTGACACTGCTCTGGGTCGTTTTATAATCATTCTCATCCGATAATCATGCGCTTCACCCATAAACAGTTCCGTGAGCTGGCCGCGAAGCACGGTTTGGCGGTCACGCATCAGCGTCAGGTGGTCTATGAGGCCGTCATCGCTGCCCACGGACACTATTCCCCGGAAGACGTCTACGCCGCGGTCCGGCGTCGCATTCCGTCCATTTCTCTGGCTACGGTCTACAACAATCTCCGGCTTTTCATCGAGTGCGGGTTGCTGCGAGAGGTCACTCCTCATTCGAGCACGTTGCGCGTGGACGGCAATCTCAAACCTCATCACCACCTGGTCTGCTCCCGCTGCAAATCAGTGCAGGACATCGAAGGAGAGTTCATCGATTTCAACCGGCTATCCCGGCATCTGCCGGATGGCTTTGATCTGACGCAGCCGTTGGTCGAGGTCTTTGGCCTCTGCCGCCGCTGCAGCGCCAAAGAGTAATTTTTTACTCACTACTTATTCAAGATTGGAAGGACGAAAACATATGGAAAATACACTCGCGACTTCATCGGGGAGTGTTGTCCCCGAAGCTAAGGAAAAAAATACCGCAACCGAATCGAAGTGCCCAGTAGCGCACGGTGCTCGCAAAGCCCACACGAATGCGGACTGGTGGCCGAATCAGGTGAGCCTGAAGGTCCTGCACCAGCATTCCCCGCTGTCCGATCCGATGGGTAAGGAGTTCAATTACGCGGAAGAATTCAAGACGCTCGACCTGAATGCCGTGATCAAGGACCTGCATGCCTTGATGACAGACTCGCAGGATTGGTGGCCGGCCGACTTTGGCCACTACGGGCCACTCTTCATTCGTATGGCGTGGCATAGCGCCGGCACGTACCGCATCGGCGACGGCCGCGGCGGGGCTGGAGCTGGTCAGCAGCGCTTCGCGCCGCTCAATAGCTGGCCGGACAACGTGAACCTCGACAAGGCACGCCGGCTGCTGTGGCCGATCAAGCAGAAGTATGGGCGGAAAATTTCCTGGGCCGATCTCATGATTCTCGCAGGCAACGTTGCCCTGGAATCGATGGGATTTAAGACGTTCGGTTTTGGCGGCGGCCGTGAGGACGTTTGGGAGCCCGAAGAGGACATTTTCTGGGGGCCTGAAGGCAAGTGGCTGGCGGACGAGCGCTACAGCGGCGATCGTGATCTTCAGAATCCGCTCGCTGCCGTGCAGATGGGTCTGATCTATGTGAATCCGGAAGGACCGAATGGAAAGCCGGATCCGCTTGCCGCGGCACGGGATATCCGAGAGACCTTCGCCCGCATGGCGATGAATGACGAGGAGACGGTTGCGCTCATTGCCGGTGGACATTCGTTCGGCAAAACGCACGGCGCTGGCGTTCCCGCTCAATATGTAGGAAACGATCCAGAAGGTGCCGACATCGAGGAACAAGGCTTGGGGTGGAAGAATAAACTTGGCAAAGGTTTTGGTGGCGACACAATCGGTAGCGGTTTGGAAGTCACCTGGACCACGACGCCTACCAAGTGGAGCAACAACTTCTTCACCAACCTGTTCAGCTACGAATGGGAACTGACCAAGAGTCCGGCCGGTGCGCACCAGTGGACGCCGAAAAATGGCGCAGGCAACGGTACGGTGCCGGATGCGCACGACCCCTCAAAGCGCCACGCGCCATCCATGCTGACCACGGACCTCGCCCTCCGGTTCGACCCTGCTTACGAAAAAATTTCACGGTGCTTCTACGAGCATCCGGACCAGTTGGCAGACGCCTTTGCGCGGGCGTGGTTCAAGCTCACCCACCGCGACATGGGGCCGATCTCGCGGTACCTTGGCCCGCTCGTTCCGAAGGAGCCTCAGCTGTGGCAAGACCCGGTTCCCGCCGTGGATCATAAATTGATCGGAGAGCAGGACATTGCTGCTCTAAAGGCGAAGATCCTCGGATCTGGACTGTCAATCTCCCAACTGGTCACGACTGCCTGGGCATCGGCGGCGTCGTTCCGCGGCTCCGACAAACGCGGTGGGGCGAACGGGGCGCGCATTCGCCTAGCGCCACAAAAGGATTGGGAAGTGAACCAGCCGGCAGAACTGGCGAAGGTGCTGCCGAAACTCGAAGCGATCCAAAAGGAGTTCAACAACTCGCAGTCCAATGGCAACAAAGGGAAGAAGGTCTCGCTGGCTGACCTGATGGTTCTAGGCGGCTGCGCAGCCGTCGAGGAAGCTGCGAAAAGGGCCGGGCACGGCGTGAAGATTCCCTTCTTGCCGGGACGCACGGACGCTTCGCAGGAGATGACCGACGTGCATGCATTCGCCGTGATGGAACCGGTCGCTGATGGCTTCCGCAACTATCTCCGAAAGGGACAGGCTCTGTCGGCTGAGGAGTTGCTGGTGGATCGGGCGCAGTTGCTGAACCTGACTGCTCCCGAGATGACGGTTCTCCTCGGCGGCCTGCGCGTCCTGAATGCGAACGTGGGACAGGCCAAACACGGCGTCTTCACCAATCGGCCCGAGACGTTGACCAATGATTTCTTCGTGAACCTGCTCGATATGAATACGAAGTGGCAGCCGTCCAATCACTCCAACGGCTCTGGAGACGTCTACGAGGGGCGCGACCGGGCGACCGATGCGGTCAAGTGGACCGCCACCCGCGTCGATCTCCTCTTCGGCTCGCACTCCCAACTCCGGGCACTCGCCGAAGTCTATGCCTCCAACGACTCGAAGGAGGCGTTTGTGAAGGACTTCGCGGCGGCGTGGACCAAGGTGATGAACCTTGATCGCTACGACCTTGCCTGAGCTCGGCAAAAAAGAAAGCTTTCAACTTCGTGCTGTTGCTGTTGTTTGGATCGGCTAAACCGAAGTTGTCGCTTTTCCTGGCTCGCGGGCGCGCATCGCGCGCCCTATGCCTGCTTTACCAATAGGCGCAACAGTTTCATACCGGCCGAGTTTGTTGCCGGGAGAGAGCGCCATCTGCGTGTCAGAGCCAGGAAGCAGAGGCGGCGTGTCCGATTTGCGGAGGGCAGGAATGTTCGCAGGTTCAATAATTCGGCCAGACGCCTGGAGTGGCGAGCTCAAGCAAGTTGGCATCCGGATCCCTGAAATACAAACTGGCTCCGCCTCGCTCCCACTGAACTTCCGATTCAATTTCGATTCCACAGTCGCGCAGTCGTGTTCGCCAAGTCTCGAGCGCGTCCGAGGAAATGGCAAAGGCGAGGTGGCCTGGGCCGCGTGTCTCATGCGAAGGGATGATGCCTCCGCGAATGACGACTGGATCATTAGACCCGCCCTGAGTGAAAAGCAGGAGCACATCCGGACCAGCCCGCAAAGCACAGAAGCGCTCGTCGCTGACCATGGCCTCAAAATTGAACAGCAGTTGATAGAATTCACGCGCGCGATTGATCTCCGCGACGTTGATGCAGGTCTCGACGATTCCATCCACCCGCAGATTCGAGCTCTCGATTGGTCTCATCATTTCCAATTCTAATAACACACCACAGGGGCCGGAAAACGTCAATGGCGCAGCAAACCAACACCGAGCGACTGATGAATGTGGAAGTCATGTGCAAGACCCGGGGCCAATCGATCTCTTCCTACAGGCCGACTTCTCAGGACCAATCCCCCGGGGGAAACCGATTAGCTTCCGGTTAGCCGACAATACACGAACTGGCTGCTCTTGTGATCGTAAGAGCGTTTAGCGTACCGAAGCACAAGCATCTTTTTTCCGGATCCCGAGGAAGAATCATGCCAATATGCCGTTTCTTGTAGTAGCATTGCCGGGATAAGTAGGAGATTATGCAAGAGCCGCGTCTTTCAAAAGCCGAAACTCGCATCCTGGAACAGTGCTGGAAACTGGGAACTGCGTCCGTGCGCGAGGTGTTGGAAAGCCTGCCTGAAGACGAACGTGTCGCTTACACAACCGTGCAAACGCTCGTCTATAGGCTTGAGGAGAAAGGCGCGTTGAGGAAGGTAAAGAAGATTGGCAACGCCCAGCTCTTTGAGCCCGCTATCAATCAGAGCCAATACCGCGGCAGGCTGGTACGCGACTTGCTGGATCTGTTTGGAGGGTCGCCGCGTCTTCTCGTCTCCAATCTCCTGGAGAATGGCACCCTCAGCTTGCGGGACCTGAAGGCGCTGCAAAGTGCGGCACGCACTCATAAGAACGGCCGCGGCCGTGGAGGCAAACGTGCATGAGCATATCGCACGCGTGATGTACTACTTCAGCGTCCACCTGCTGTATGCATCCGTCGTCGGTGCTGCCGCGTGGGTACTGACGTCAATTCGGGGTGCCAGCGCCACCACGAAATATTGGATTTGGGTTGTAACCGCATTCAATTTCATCGTGCCGGTCGGCGCAACCGTTGATAAGGTCTGGGGGCTGCATTTGCGATGGGCCGCACCGCTCAGTGCTCTCGGTGGGCCGATATGGGACATGACGCAAGGCCGTACGGCAGTGGTGCTTGCCGCGATATGGATCGCTGGCACATTCACCATGCTAATGCGGTTGATCTTGCGCCTTCGTAGTGAAGGCCGCGAAGCTGAAATCGCGCACAGCCTGAGCGTCCATGGTGCGGCGTCTAGCTTCACAACAGATGGCATCCCGGTGAGCTTCGATTCCAGGCATCCCGCTCCTGCAGTCAGTGGGATCTTTTACCCGCATATCCTGCTCCCCATCGGCATTGATCGGCTACTCAATCAGCGGGAATTCGATGCTGTCCTGCTTCACGAACTTGCCCACGCAAGAAGGCGCGACAATCTGATCCGCGTACTCTACGAACTTTCGTTGTGCGCTGTATGGTTCCATCCGTTCCTCTGGCTGGCTGGAGCGAAGATGGCGCTCTATCGCGAGCTCTCCTGCGACGAAACTGTCATCCAGCGTGCGCACGGAACAGATCTGGTTGCGGCGCTCGCAAAACTTGCAGTCCCGGAACGAGCGCTTTCCCTGCAAGCCACAGCCTCATCACATCTGAGCCACCGCTTGGCCTGGCTGTCGGGGCAATTGCAAGTGCGGCGCGCAGCAAGCCTGCTGCTGGCGTCGCTATTTGCCGCTGTTATGGCGGCGGCCATCTTTGGAACCGTGGCCCACACCGCCTGCTGTTTCATTCTTCGGCACTGACTCCGGCCGACGTCCTCGCTCTCAAGCTGCATAGTTGCGATGAAAACGTACAATGTAGTAGTATCACCGCTATATGTCGGAGAGCGGAGGTGACTGTGCCACACGAACCACAAAATCGAATGCGACCGTGCGCCGCACTTTTGCTGTTATTGCTTGTGGCACAGGTTTCAACGCTGCAACTGCGCGGCCAATCGGCTGCTCCCGTCACTCTGGTGAAAGCCGCCCGGCTATTCGATCCGCGCACCGGAAATGTGCTCGCGCCTGCCGCCGTTCTGATCGAAGGAGACAAGATCAAACAGGTTGGGTCGTCCTCGCAAATCGGCGTTCCCCCCGGTGCAAAAATCATCGACCTGGGCGCCGCGACCTTGCTGCCGGGATTGATTGACGGCCACACGCATTTGTTCCTTGACATCATTGTGTTGCCCGAAGCGGAGCAGGACCGCCATGCCAACGGACTGTTTGCTCCGGGAATGCTGCTGGCCATCGTGGAATCGCCAAGCAAACGCGCCCTGATGGGCGCACAGTTGGCACGAGAGGACCTGGCGAGCGGTATTACGACCGTTCGCAACCTGGGCCATTCAGGGATTGACGGCGACACGGAACTGCGTGACGCGATCAACGCCGGCCGCGTTCCCGGGCCGAGAATGCTGGCCTCCGGACGCAAGCTGATCACCCAAGGTGAATATGTTCAAAATCTCAATCCTGCCCTTACCGATGCCATCCTGCAGCAGGAATTCTTGCTCATCGAGGGAGTAGACCGGGGACAGCAGGCAGTTCGGCAGAATGAGCTCCAGAACGTCGACGTGATCAAGGTCTCGGCTGATGAGAATCTCAGAGTTCCTGAACTTGCGGCGGTGGTGGAAGAGGCGCACCGCCAGCACCTGAAGGTGGCGGTCCACGCCATCGATACCGCCAGCATACAAACAGCGATCGATGCCGGCGCAGATTCGATCGAACACGGTAACGATGCAACCGACGAACAGCTCAGGCAGATGCGTGATAAGGGCATCTATTTCGACTTGACTCCGACTTTTTATGGCGGCGGCTACCTGAAGATCGCCGAGCCAGTCATCGTGATCTCACCCGCCGCCCGCGCTGAAAGATTGAGTTCCGCGGCACGCAGCAAACAACGTTACGACCAGCTGGTGCAGCGAGTCTTGAAGTCGGGGGTCAAATTTGCCGCGGGATCGGACATGTGCTGGTTTTATACCGGCAAAACGCGCGGCGAAGCAAGCATTGCGGCTTTGGTTAATTTGCGCGCTGCCGGTATGTCGTCGCTCGAAACCATTCGCGCAATCACAAGCAATGCCGCGGAAATGCTGGGATGGCAGGACCGCATCGGCTCTATCGAGCCGGGCAAGTTTGCCGATCTCATTGCCGTCTCCGGTGACCCGGTCGCTGATATTACCGAATTGGAACATGTTCGCTTTGTGATGAAAGGCGGCGAAGTGATCAGAAATAGCGTTGCACCGCTGCCGCAAGCCGTGAACGGGAGAGTGGAATGAGGAAACGTGTGGGCGTGTTGGTACTGATGTTAGCCACTTGTTGTGTTGCTTTCGCGCAGAACCCTGCACCACGCATCGTCGATCTAAACGCTGCCGACGGCACGCCGCTGAAAGCAACTTACTTTGCCGCAGCGAGGCCCGGCCCCGGTGTGCTGCTGCTGCATCAGATCAATCGCGATCGCAAATCGTGGGACCCGGTAGCGGCGCAGCTTGCAGCCGCGGGAATGAACACTCTTACCCTCGATCTGCGCGGCTTTGGCGCAAGCGGCACGCGTCTGGACAAACTCACTGACGCTGAGCGCAGCAAGTACCAGCGGGGCTGGCCTGACGATGTTGACGTCGCACTCGGGTACTTGAGCGCGCAGCCGGGCGTCGATCACAACCTGATTGGGGTGGGAGGAGCAGGTTGGCTCGGCGTCCTCTACTCCGTCGATGCGGCGCGCCGCCATCCTCAGCAAATCAAGTCGCTCGCACTCATGTCGGGCGAAACACTTCGCGACGGGTTGCAGTTTCTTCATCAGGCATCGCAATTGCCCGAACTCTTCGTCTTCTCCGATGACGACGAATACCCGCCGACGCAGGACGCGATGAAACTGCTCTATGTCGCTGCATCCAGCCCGAGCAAGAAGCTCGTGCACTACTCCGAAGCTGAAGACGCCCCGTGGCTATGGTACGAGGACTCTTCCGGAAAAGTCCCCGCCCACGGCGGCCACGGGACTGACATGTTTCAGGTTCATCCCGAGCTGCCCGGCATCATTGTCCATTGGTTTGTAACCACGCTCGTCAAGACTCCAGGTCACGCTCCCGTCGATGCGCTGGCAGCAGCGTCAATCCTGAATCAGCTGCAATCACCCGGCGGAGCGGCCCAGGTCACACAGCAATTATTGGACGCCCGGCGCAAAGATCCTCAGGCCCAGCTGTGGCCCGAGGTCGCCGGTGACATCATCGGCGAGGACTTTCAGCGCGCTGGCGATGTCAGGAATGCAATTGAGGTCTTCAAGCTGAATCTCCTCGCTTATCCCGACTCGGCCGACGCGCACTTTAACCTTGCCGACGCCTATTTGGCAGACGGCCAGAAGGATCTCGCACGGCAATACTCTGAAAAGGCATTGACCCTGCTCGATTCCCATAAAGCGCCGCTATCTTCCTGGTCTGATACTGAAGAGCGGCGAGCAGAGATCCGCCGCGCCATCGAGAGTACGCTAGCGCGAGCGACCAAGGGAGCCGAGCATTGAGATCGTCATTCGAGAGTGCCTAGGAAACCCTTGAATCCAATCCTAGTCACTTCCGGATAACGGGCAACGCGGAAGTTGACCGGAGTCAAGCCGACTAGTCGAATTATCGGTTCGGTTCATTCGAATTCTTCTCCCTGGCGAGTGGATTCAGAGCGAGCAATCTCGTCATCTCGAACGACCTTGCATCTCGCCGTTCCTCGCCCACCGGTACGATTTCCTCGGGGGTTCCATAACCACGATGGTGCGCCGCTCTCGAGACCGCATACCTCCTCACCTCGTTCCACCTCCATCGGCTGGAGACGGATGGTCTCCCGCAGGAGCAATAGAGTATGTACTCTTCCGGAGACGCAACAACGGTGTGCACGAGATACGACCCGTTGCCATACGGACTAAAGGCAATCAGATATCGAGTAAAACACTTCGGACATTCCACGCAATGGCGAAGAAAGAAAGACATAGACGCTTTGCGTCACGATAGATGATCTAATCAAGCAACGTTGGACGTTTGCGGACTCTGCTCCTGACAGGTTGGACGTTTCCGGGCTTCGCTCCCGATAGGGCTGCGACACGCTGATTGCGGGGTCTTGGCGACGGAACGTCCGCACTGCACTGAATTGGGTAACGAGGATCGAGAGCTTGGGGGAGCGTGGTCCGAAAACGTCTAGTCCGTCAGCGCGAATCCATTATCATGGTTCGCGAAGATATGAATCTGGATTGGCAGGTGTGTTCGCGAGCGAGACTGTCACGGGATGCGCGCTTTGACGGCAAGTTCTTCATCGGCGTGCGCACCAGCAGAGTCTATTGCCGTTCTATTTGTCCCGCACCAACCGCGAAAGAGAAAAACGTCCGCTATTTCCCTAGCGCCGCTGCCGCCGCGGAAGCGGGTTTCCGTCCCTGCCTGCGTTGCCGACCGGAATGCTCCCCTGGAACTCCTGCTTGGTTAGGGACTTCAAACACAGTTTCGAGAGCTTTGCGGCTGATCAGTGAAAGTGGATTGGAGGACGGCGGGGTGGAAGGTCTTGCCGAGCGCTTGGGGGTAGGATCACGACATCTTCGCCGCCTGTTTCTTCGGCACCTGGGAGCTACGCCGAGTGCTGTGGCTCAGACCCGACGGCTGCACTTTGCGAAGAAGCTCATTGATGAGACGAGTTTACCTATGAACCAAATCGCTCTCGCTTCGGGTTTCGGTTGCGTGCGACGATTCAATGCCGGGATTCTTACGGTCTTTCATCGGACACCGACCCAACTGCGGCGCCTGGTGCGGCAGACGGTCCTCCAGCCAGAAAATGAGTACCTCTTCCGGCTTCGTTTCCGTCCTCCCTATGATTGGCACGGTATGTTGGCTTTTCTCGCGCCTCGGGCCACTCCCGGCGTCGAGGTGGTAGAGCTTGGCAGCTATCGCCGTTCTATTTCTTTGGATGGCGACCAGGGGTATTTTGAGGTCTCACTTGACGAGGGGAATAACACACTGGTCGTGCGGGTGCAGTTTGGCAATCCGCGGTCGCTCTTCTTTATCGTGGAGCGAATACGTGCAATGTTTGATCTGAACGCAGATTGGGCAGCCATCGTGCAAGGTCTTAGAACCGACGCCGCCTTGGCTGCCCACGTAGATGCACATCCTGGTCTGCGGGTACCGGGATGCTGGACTGGCTTCGAGCTGGCGACCCGAGCGATCCTCGGCCAGCAGGTCAGCGTAAAAGGTGCGACGACTCTTGCAGGGCGGGTCGTAAGAACTTTTGGGCAGCCTTTTCGCCGAGCAAGTGGATTGACGCATCTTTTTCCTACACCCCAGGTCCTTGCTAAGGCCAGGCTTGTCACCGTCGGGCTGCCTCGCGCACGGGCCGAGACTATTCAGGCCCTGGCTCATGCGGTTTGCAATGGGCAGATTAGTTTTGACAGGATCGCGGACTCCGAAGCTTTCCTAACTCGACTCTGCGAAATTCCCGGCATTGGAAAATGGACAGCACAATACGTGGCGATGCGGGCCCTCGGGGAACCCGATGCGTTTCCCACGGGCGACCTCGGCCTTCTGCACGCCCTGAAGTTAGAAAGCTCTCGTGAACTTGAGCAGCGTGCGGAAGCCTGGCGCCCGTGGCGAGCGTATGCGGCCATGTACCTCTGGAATATGGCCAGCGAATACGGAGCTCGCGCAAGCCAACCTCTTTCATCCAAGACCCCGAAGACGTCACACATAAGATCCACTTCTCAGCCAGGCGTCTCAGCGGTTGTGTAAGGGGCGATCCGGAAGTTGAAATTGAGAAGCCGACTTGTCAGGACTAATCTCGTCGCGGCGTGGAAGCCGGGGCCGGCACGGGGATTGGCAACGATTTGGCCGATCAGGTGGGCCGCGTCGATGCCTTCGGCGTGGGCATAGGCGATGCTCTCGATGATCTGTCCTTTCAGCCATTCCTTGATGTGAGCACCGATCGTCCGCATCGGAACCAATTTTCCTTCCCTGGCAACACGTTTCAGGATCGCGAGGCAAAATACCGCTGCCGGAACAAGTGCCAGCCAGGAGCCGATGGCCAACGCGCTAGCAGGCGCGGAAACTAGCATGGCGAAATAACCCGGATGTCGTAGACCGTGGTAGGGCCCGCAGGTGATCGCCCTTCTAGGTCAGTACGTGGTCGTTTTTAAGTGTTCCGAGGTCTCACTGGCAACTCATGTCGGTTTCACCCATATCTGGTTCTTCAGCAAGTTACGAAAAGCTGCTCAAGTCCTTCCCCGGTGGTAACACGGGTTCAAAGCACGTTTTCCTGCACCCCGGATACCACGGGCGAGCGGGTCACTAATGAGTGTTGCCGGACGGACGATAGAGAAGTAGAGAAGCGGTAGAGATCGAAGGGGCGATTTGCCCAAACCTGAGGCCTCACTCACATCGGGGAAGCGCGCCCCCCGACGGTGCAAGAGGACGGGCCGGGGCTAGTCGCCGCCCGCCAGGAAATCACTCCCGTTCTGGAAGGGAACAATACCGATGAGCGAGAGTGACATCGTCAAAGATTTCCTGGTCGAGAGTTACGAGAACCTCGACCGACTGGACCGGGACTTGGTCGGTCTGGAGAAGAATCCAAAGGACAAGGAAGCCCTGGCGGGTGTGTTTCGCACCATTCACACCATCAAGGGCACATGTGGATTTCTAGGTTTCAACAAGCTCGAAAAGGTCGCGCATGTCGGCGAAAACCTGCTGACGCGCTTGCGCGATGGGCAGATGACTCTTACTCCAGAAATCACGACCCCCCTGCTAGGCATGGTGGATGCCATCCGCCAAATGCTGGGCAGTATCGAGGCAAGCGGGAGTGAAGGAGAGCGCGACGACAGCGAGTTGATTGCCACCCTGACCCGCCTGCAGCAGCCGCCCGAAGTGGCGACGAAGAGCCAGGTTGCTCCGGCACCGGAGAGCGCTCCGGAAGCCGCCCTGCCGTCGAACCTAGGTGACATTCTGATACAGAGAGCCGGGGTCACGCCGACGGAGGTCCAACTCGCGGCCAAGACACAGAAGGAAGGAGATCCCCGCCACTTGGGCGAAATCCTGGTGGAGCAGGGCGCCGTTCGGCCGGCCGATATCGTGGATGCGTTGCACGTCCAGCAATCCTCCCGCGCGCAGACGGCCGCCTCAGACAGCACCATCCGTGTGGATGTTGGACTGCTGGACAAGGTGATGAATCTGGTAGGGGAACTCGTGCTGGCGCGCAACCAGATCTTGCAATTCGCCAACCGCATGAAAGACACCAGCTTTCTGGCTGCCTCCCAGCGTCTGAACCTGATCACCACCGAGCTGCAGGAGGGGGTCATGAAGACCCGCATGCAGCCCATCGGGAACATCTGGGGCCAGTTCCCGCGGACAGTGCGCGACGTGGCGCTCGGCTGCGGCAAGGAAGTCAACATCGAGATGGAGGGCAAAGAGACCGAACTCGATAAGACCATCATCGAAGCCATCAAGGACCCGCTCACCCATCTGGTACGTAATTCCGTGGACCACGGGATCGAACTTCCCGAAGAGCGCGTGAAGGCGGGCAAGGATCGAAGCGGACGTTTGATTCTGCGCGCCTTTCATGAAGGCGGGCAGGTCAATATCGAGATCAGTGACGATGGCGCCGGATTGAACCCAGATCGCATCCGCAAGAAAGCGGCGGAACGCGCAGTGATTACCGCCGAACAGGCGGCACGGATGACTGAGCGGGAAATCTTCAATCTGATCTTTCTTCCTGGATTCTCCACCGCGGAAAAGATAACCAACGTGTCTGGCCGTGGCGTGGGCATGGACGTGGTGAAGACGAATGTAGAAAAGATTGGTGGCACCGTGGACGTTCAGTCCACTCTAGGCCGCGGTACTACGGTGCGGGTCAAGATTCCCTTGACCCTGGCCATCATTCCCGCGCTGGTGGTGACCTGCGGCGGCGATCGCTACGCCATCCCCCAGGTGAGCCTGCTTGAACTTGTGCGGCTCGAGCCCGACGAGGTCGCCAAGGGTATCGAGATGGTTCAGGGCGCTCCCGTGCACCGGCTGCGCGGCCGGCTGCTGCCTCTGGTTTATCTGAGCCGTGTGCTGGAATTGGCCTGGGTTGCGGAGCCGCAGTCGCGAGCGGGGAATGCGGTCAACATCGTGGTACTGCAAGCCGAGGGTCAACCGTTCGGGCTGGTGGTCGACGAAATCAACGATACAGAAGAAATCGTGGTCAAGCCGCTGGGCAAGCAGCTCAAGGGGGTAAACACGTTTGCCGGCGCCACCATCATGGGCGACGGGAAAGTGGCGCTGATTCTGGACGCGCTGGGCCTGGCGCAAAAGGCCAGTGTCATCAGCGAGCTGCAGGACCGCACGATGGCAGTGAAGGAACCATCCTCGGGCGAGAAAAACGCCGGGAACCGGCAAACCCTTCTGCTGTTTCAAACGGGCAAGAACGGGCGCATGGCGGTTCCCCTTTCGCTGGTGGCGCGGCTGGAGGAGTTTGCCAGCAGCAAGGTGGAGAGCACGGGCGAGCAGCAGGTGGTGCAGTACCGCGGACAGATCATGCCGTTGATTCGCATCTCAGACGCGGTGGAACTGCCGGAAAACGAGCATGGCGAAACGGCCGCCGACGCGCAAGCCCCGCTGCAGGTCGTGGTCTATGCCGAGCAAGGGCGCAGCGTGGGCCTAGTGGTCGAGCGCATCCTCGACATTGTCGAAGAGGACGTGGTGCTGGATCGTATGGCCGAGCGGGCCGGGATTCTGGGCACGGCGGTAGTGCAGCAGCGTGTGACTGACATGCTCGACGTAAAGGGCGTGGTGCAGGCGGCGTATCCCGGCTTCTTTCGGGAAGCGGCCAAAGCCGCAGCCGCAGGGTAAGGGGAACGGTTTCCATGGCGAATAGCGAGCTGTTTTGCACTTTTTTTCTCGATGGACACTTCTTCGGAGTGCCCGTACAGCAGGTGCAGGAGGTCATCCGCTATCAGGAGATGACGAGGGTGCCCTTGGTGCCGCAGGTGGTGAGCGGACTGATCAACCTGCGCGGACAAATTGTAACGGCCATCGATCTGCGGCGGCGTCTGGCCATGAGCGAACGCCTCGCGGACCAGTTGCCGATGAATGTTGTGGTGCGCACCGACGACGGAGCCCTCAGCTTGCTGGTGGACGAAATCGGTGACGTCATTGAAGTTGAGGAAAAGACCTTCGAGCAGCCGCCGGAAACCCTGAAGGGGATAGCGCGGGAAATGATTCGCGGCGTCCATAAACTGCCCGAACGGCTGCTGCTGCTGCTGAATACCGAACGCGTGGTCAACGTGGCTGATCCCGGTCCGGTAGCGGAAGACAGGAAGGCCTGAAAATGCTGCATCGGGCATTGTCGCTGATCGTGGTCCCCTTGCGCGTGGGATTGTGGTTTGTGCATTGAAGATCGCCAAACCCTTATTCAGGTGAAGTAATGACCGCGGTTGCGTCCTTGGAACGGGACATTGTGGCCAAACAAATAACGGATCCGGTAAATACCGAATAACACGAAGGAGAATTGAACATGAGTACTGCCGCGCGAATGCAGAAGAAGAACGTCACGGCCAAGACTTCGCAGGAACAGACCAACATTGACTATGCTGGCCAGGTTGGTGCCATCCGCAAGTCACAGGCCGTGATCGAATTCAACATGGACGGGACCATCATTGACGCCAACGACAATTTTCTCAAGGCCCTGGGCTACACGCTGGACGAGGTCAAGGGCAAACATCACAGCATGTTTGTGGAGGAGGCCTACCGGCAAAGTTCGGACTACAGGGAATTCTGGGCCAAGTTGAACCGGGGTGAGTACGTGGCCGAAGAATTCAAGCGGATTGGCAAAGGCGGGAAAGAAGTTTGGATTCAGGCCTCCTATAACCCCATCATGGACCTCAACGGGAAGCCGTTCAAGGTGGTCAAATATGCCACCGACGTCACGCAACAGAAGCTCACCAATGCTGACTACGCCGGCCAGATTGCGGCCATCGGCAAGTCGCAGGCCGTGATCGAATTCAAGATGGACGGGACCATCGTCGCGGCCAACGACAACTTCCTCAAGGCCCTGGGCTACACGCTGGACGAGGTCAAGGGCAAACATCACAGCATGTTTGCAGAGGAAACCTACCGGCAAGGCGCCGATTACAAGCAATTCTGGGTCAGGCTCAACCAGGGCGAGTACCAGGCAGGGGAATACTTGCGCATCGGCAAAGGCGGGAAAGAAGTCTGGATTCAGGCCTCTTACAACCCGATCATGGACCTTAACGGGAAGCCGTTCAAGGTCGTCAAGTACGCTACCGATATCACGCAACAGGTGAAGACCAAGAACGAAGTGGCTCTGGGGGCAGAGCGGGAGAAGCTGGCGGCCCAAGAGCTAAAGCAAAAGGTGGACAGCATTCTGAAAGTGGTGATCGCGGCGTCCGAGGGTGATCTTACTCAGGAGATCACAGTACTCGGGAGCGACGCCGTCGGACTAATGGGACAAGGTCTGTCAAAGCTCCTCGGAAACTTGCGGACCGGCTTTGCAGCCATTGGCCAGAATTCTCAGTCTCTTGCCAGCGCCTCCGAAGAGCTTTCCTCCAACAGTCAGCAGATGAGCGCAAATGCAGAGGAGACCTCAACCCAGGCGAAGGTGGTTTCCACCGCTACCGTACAGGTCAGCCAGAATCTCCAGACTGTCGCCACCGGGGCGGAAGAGATGGGCGCGAGCATTAAGGAAATTGCCAAAAATGCCACCGAGGCGGCCAAGGTAGCAACCGCCGCGGTCAAGGTAGCGGAAACTGCTAACACCACCGTGTCCAAGCTGGGTGATTCCTCCACCGAGATTGGCCAGGTGATTAAAGTCATCACTTCGATTGCGCAGCAGACCAACTTGTTGGCCCTGAATGCCACTATCGAAGCTGCCCGGGCTGGTGAAGCCGGCAAAGGCTTTGCGGTGGTGGCCAACGAAGTCAAAGAGCTGGCCAAGGAAACCGCCAAGGCCACGGAGGACATCAGCCGCAGGATCGAAGCCATCCAGAGCGACACCAAAGCGGCGGTGGACGCCATCGCATCGATCAGCGAAGTCATCAACCAAGTCAATGGCATCTCCAACACGATTGCCACTGCGGTTGAGGAGCAGAACGCCACGACCAACGAGATGGCGCGCAATGTCGGCGAAGCGGCGCGAGGCAGCGGCGAGATCACCAGCAATATTGCGGGTGTAACCGAGGCCGCAGCCAGCACGTCGCGCGGAGCCGTAGACACCCAAAAGGCCGCCGCCGAACTCTCCAAGCTGGCGACCTCGCTGCGCGAACTCGTAGAACGGTACAAGTTCTGAGCCAGCCGGGCCAGTGGAGGCGTCATGCGCGGCGCAGTAGAGCAGAGCAGCACATTGTTGGGGAGAACGCAGAGAGCTGTCGCGCGCCGCGTGCGAACTCATGAATTCTCTGGGCGGAGCGGCGGCCACGAAATCTGACGCAAACGACTAGCTATGGCTCCCATTCGCATCCTCGTAGTGGACGACTCGGTGGTGATTCGCAAGCTCCTCACACACACTTTGTCCCGAGATCCAGAGCTGGAGGTGGTTGCTTCCGCGAGTGACGGTCGAATCGCGCTGGCGAAGATCTCACAGCTCCATCCAGACCTGATTACTCTCGACGTCGAGATGCCGGTGATGAACGGTCTGGAGGCTCTGGCCGAGTTGCGCAAGCTGTATCCAAAACTGCCGGTCATCATGTTCAGCACGCTGACCGAGCGCGGCGCGGCTGCGACCCTGGATGCGCTTTCACTGGGAGCGTCGGACTATGCCACCAAGCCCAGCAATACGGGCAACCCAGCCGTGGCCATCGAAGCGATCCGTGCCGAACTCATTCCCAAGATCAAGGCGTTGTGCGCAGGCCATTCCACGAAACTCAGGTCTTTACCGCCACCCCGCCCTGCCGTGCGGGTTCGAGTACCGTCCAACCGGCGCATTGAGATTGTAGCGATCGGCACGTCCACCGGTGGTCCCAATGCGCTGGCCGAAGTTTTGCCGCGGATTCCCAAGGACTTCCCCGTCCCCATTGTGGTGGTGCAGCACATGCCGCCGATTTTCACCCGCATGCTGGCGGAGCGGCTGGCCAGCCGCTCGGAGATTCCAGTGGAAGAGGGCAGCGCAGGTGTGATTCTCTCTCCCGGACACTCCTGGATTGCGCCGGGAAACTTCCACATGACCGTGGTCCAGGCTGGCATGAACTGGCAGCTGAAGATCAACCAGGATCCACCCGAGCACTCCTGCCGGCCGGCAGTCGATGTACTGTTTCGCTCTGTGGCAGCGGTCTGTCGAGCCAATGTTCTCGGCGTGGTGATGACGGGCATGGGCTCAGACGGGGTGCTGGGAGCGCAACACATTCGCGAAGCGGGCGGAGAGGTGATCATTCAAGACGAGCCTTCCTCGGTGGTCTGGGGGATGCCGGGCCTGGTGTATGCGGCAGGACAGGCCGACGCCGTTTATCCGCTTGATCAGTTGGGGCCGGAGATCAACCGGCGCGTGCTGCAAAGCCGCACCCCGCACGCCAGTTTCCCCTTGCACGGTTACGCGAACTCGGAGCCTCGAGCAAAATGATAGCCAGTACCCGAACTGCCACTGCGCCGTTTGCCCCCAAGGTCAGCGAACCTATTGACCCCATATTCCGCCAAATCCGCGACCTGGTGTACAAGGTGTGCGGCATTTTTCAGCTCGAGGAAAAACTCTATTTGATGGCTGATGCCTGTGGGCGGCGGATGAAGGCGCTGGAACTGCGAAGCTCCCGCGAGTATTGGGACCGTCTGACCGCACACTCCAACCGGGAGACGGAACTCCGGCAACTGCTGAACGAAGTCACCATCGGCGAAACCTGCCTGTTCCGCAGCCAACCGCAGCTCGACGCGCTCCGTAAGGTGATCCTGCCGGAGATCGTAGCAGAAAAAAGCAAACAGGTGATAAAGAGACTGCGGGTGTGGAGTGCGGGCTGCTCCACTGGCGAAGAGTCCTATACCCTGGCTATGAACATGCTCGAGGAAAGTGACCTTCTGCTGAAGGGCTGGACGGTGGAGATCGTTGCCACCGACCTGAATGACCGCTCCGTGGAGGCCGCCAAGGCCGGCGTCTATGGCGATTACGCGCTGCGCAACACTACGGACTATTTCAAACGCAAATATTTCTCGACGGTCGATGAGAAGAAACTGCAGGTACGCGAGGAGGCAAAAAAGCTAATCACTTTCAGCCGTCTGAACCTGCAGGACGACTCCAAAATGCTTTTCATGAAGGGAATGGACTTAGTCTTCTGCTGCAACGTGCTCATCTATTTCGACGGACCCTCGAAGTCAAAAGTCATTGACCATTTCTTCAGCAACCTTAATTTTGGCGGCTACTTCTTTCTCGGCACCTCTGAATCGCTCATGAAATTAAATGACAAGTTCCACCTGGTGCATTTTTCCGGGGGCGATCGCGTACTGGAAACCATCCCTCAAGAGTGGCAAGCTATGACCCTAGCCATCGCAGCAACGATTCGTGAGCGCGTGAAGGGCATCGAGGCCACACCCTCCATCCCGGCAGTTTTTCTGCCCCTGCTGAAGCTATTGAATGCGCCCCCTGAGCAGGTGAGGTTGGAAGAGGTAGTCAAGCTGGTGTCTTATGACAATACCATCGCGGCGCAATGCCTGCGCGTAGCCGGCTCACCTTTATTCGGTCTGGCGAAGTCACCTGAAACCATCAAGGCAGCGGTGCTCACCTTAGGACTTCGCAAGGTCCAAACCATATTGCTCACCTGTTGCCTGGGGCAGGCCTTTCCCACCAAGAACTGGGCGCTGGATCCGACCGTCTTCTGGAGGCATTCGCTAGGTTGCGCCATGGTTTGCCGGAAATTCAGCGAAAAGCTGGCTGCAGCCGATGATGATAAGGCCTACATGGCAGGACTGCTCCATGACATCGGCTTTCTGGTGAACTGCCTGGCTTTTTCGAGAGAATTCGACACGGCGATCAAGCACGCTTTTCAGGAACAGATTCCTCTTGACGAGGCAGAGCGCGCCACCATGGGCTTTACCCACTGTGAGACCGGGCGCGCACTGGCCGAGAAATGGCACCTCGCCGACGATATCGTTCAGGTAATCGCACATCATCACGCGCCCGAGCTGAGCGAGGCGGCCCAGCCCCTGGTGGCGTTAGTACACTTGAGTGATCTCCTCTGCCGCGTGCGCGGCCTGGGTTACGGGTACTATGAGCGGCATAAACTAGACTTGGCCTATAATCCCGCGTGGGCGATTCTCCAGAAGGAACACCCCGACCTCGGGGGCGTGGACTTGGTGCGGTTTACATTCGAACTTGACGAGGCGGTGGGAGAGGTCTTCGGCTTGGTAGCGACCATATTCGGGGGCGCCGCGACGCGAAACTGAAACCGACGCCGGAGGAAGTCTGTTCCCAACCGACGACCCTCGATCTGCCATGGGCCAGCACTAATCAGGGAGTCGCCACGACTTAGTCCACCGATCAAAACATGACCGGTCGATGCCTTCCGACTGGAGGCTAGCTGTGGATCTGGAGGGAGATGACGACGGGCATACTTTCAAACAGTAGCCTAGACTCAAGGGGGGGTCGGCCAAAGAGTGCAGACTGTAGTTGTTGCCCGTGATGACTGTGGGCGGAGACAGCATGCAGCCTTCAGCCAGGCCAGCAATCTTGTTTTTAAAGTTGCCAGCCACCATATTACAGACCTCGCCCAGTGCATCCAGCATTTCCGCGCCGACCTTGTCCTCTTCTATGCCCAGCATCTTGGAAGCCATGAGCGCGGCCGCCTTCCCACTGCAGCGGACGCTCAGCACGCCGCACAATTGTCCCGCCAGTCCTACCATGGAAGTAATCTCCAGGCTGGGCTCCTCCGCCGTAGCCGAGACGGTCAGTTGGCTGCTCAGCATAAGCTCGAAGACTTCCCGAGCGGCGAGTTCGAGGAGCGGAGTCCATTCTTCATGGGTGTCTTTGGGGGCCAGCAATGGATTCATGGATTTCATAGTTTCCCGGCCAACACGGGGAGAACCTGTTCCTTGACCTGCTCCGCCGTAAATGGCTTGCGGATGTAGCCGCGGGCGCCGAGGGACAAGGCCTGCACCACATGTGCCTCGCTGCCTTCGGTCGTAATCATGACCACGGGCACGCCTTTCGCGTTCCCGACTGCGGAAAGTTGCTTGACGAATTCCAACCCGTCCATCACCGGCATATTAATGTCACAAAGAATGAGATCGACAAGGTTGTCTTGGAGGACGGTGAGCGCCTCGGCTCCATTGCCGGCCTCCAACACTTGTTTGAGCTCAATGCCTGCCTGGCGCAGGGAGCGCTCCACAATCTTCCGCATGACCGAGGAATCATCCACGATAAGGGCACGTATGCTATTCATGAAGCGGCACTCATTTTCTCAGCTGAGACGAGGGTTTTTCTTTTCTTCCGCTTACGTCCGCTTCTTGGAATATCGGCAGGGAGCGGTAAGGCTTTAGGTCAAGACATGCGACTCCGGAGGCAGCGTGGTCGGTGAACGGCAAGCGAATTTCCGATCCAGCACAGCCGGTCATCCTTGAAATCCAAATCACATGCCCTCGACCCTCCGCGGGGGCGAGATGATCTCAAGCACTCGTAAGCCGTAGTTGCCATCCAGTACAACGACTTCCCCGTGGGCAATCAATCTGCCGTCCAGGAGCAAGTCGGCGGGTTCCTGCACCTGGCGGTCCAGCTCGACCACCGAACCTGCGTCCAGCTCCAGGACCTCCCGCAGCAGCATGCTCCTTCTTCCGAAACGCAGGGTCACGTCCAGCTCCACATCCATCAGCAGGTCGAGCTGGTTGGAAGCGGGCGCATCTGCCTTTGCTGGTTCGCTTCCGGGCAGCCTTTCCCGGGCAGGACGAAGTGCCGCGACCAACGCGGAACTCAACTGCCATTCCATCAGCAGACGGCTGGGAGCCCCGGCGACTGAGACCAGCCAGCCGCGCGCGCCCGCCGCCCAGGTTGGGGCCGCTCCCGCTTCGACCCGGAGTTGAGTCTTGTCCCATCGTGCACTCAACGCGGTGGCAACCTGACCTGCGGCCTGGCGCAGCAACTCCTGCAGGGCATCCAGGTGGTCCGGTTTCAGCTCGGCGGCGGCATCCTGGGATTCTTGCAGAAACAGTTGTCCCACAGCGAGCACCACAGCCCGCGGCACGCGCAGGCTCATTTCGCCACTCAAGGACCCGGCGGCCGCCACCGAGGCCTGCAAGTCGTGTTCCTCGGGAGCTGGAGTCTCTGGAGGAGGTGCCAAGACCGATTCCATGGTGAAAGGGGCCCCGGCAATCTGGGTCAGCACCTGACCCATGTTCTCGCTCCACACCTTCAAGTATTCGTGGACTTCGGGCTCCAGCCCAGGCGAGTTAGAGGTGGCTGCGCTCATGGATTTCTTTCCTCTGCGGCATCGCGTTTTGCTGACCGTGCCAGTACCTGAGCCGCTCGCATCAGACCTCGCCGAGCCACTGTGGCAACGAACATTTCCTGGCCGGCTACTAGCAAGGTTGCCGGATGGCACGCGCTACGGCCCAATTCCAGCAAGGCTCCGGGCGACAATCCCATCAGGGCCCGCAAGGGAACGCGGAGAGAGAGCAAGCTCAGTTCCACGGCAAAGGGACAATCCAGCAAACGGGTACGCAGACGTTGTTCCGACTGGGGCCGCAGGCGGTGTTTGGCCGCAGTGCGCTCCCCAAGCTTCCGCAGCAGGGCAGCCGACACCTGGGCGGGAACCACCAGGTTCATCACTCCCCGGGTCTCGAGCATGGTGGTCTCAAAGCTCAGCAGAAGGACTTTTTCCGCGGCTGGCATCAACTGCTCCACGTGTTCCAGGTATTGCCTCTGCTCGAATCGGACTTCCAGCGATGACGGCTGCCAAACGGTTTGCAGCTCGCGGCAGATGATATGTATCACGGTCTCCAGGATCTGCTCCTCGATCTCGGTCATGGTGCGCGCCGGGATTTCGCCCTTTCCCTCCCCACCCAGAAGGACGTCGATCAGGGGATAGGCAATCGAGAGATCCAGTTGCGCCAAAGCCGAAGCGCCTACGGGCGACAGTTTGCAGGAAGCCAAGTAGGTGACCTCGGGAACGCTGCGCAGGAATTCGCCATAGCTCAAATGCTCCGTCGAAACCAGTGCCGCCGCAAACTCAGTGCGCAGATAGGCGCCCAGGGAGTGGGTCAGATTGTGGGCGAAGGTCTGGTGCAGCCGGGTCAGCGCTTGCATTTGTTCCTGCTCCATGCGGCCGGCCAGGCGGCCGTCCCACGCGGTGACGACAGATGTCTGGGTAACCGGTACCACGGCTTGGGCTCCAGAACGGGCCGCGCGAATCATGACATTGATTTCTTCCTGGCTTAAGACCTTTTTCACGGACTCTTTCCCCTCCCTTCCAGCCAGTCTCTTCCCGAGTTCGGCGAGAGTGAGAGAGCAAATCAGTGGCCGGATTTTGGTACGGTCTTGCACCGCGAGCGCCAGCAGACAAATGGCGAGAACTGCCTATCCAGCTTGCAGATGCGACGCGGGGGGATTGTTGTCGGGGCATGGGATCCCGTGCAGATCACGTGGTCCGCGTCGAGAGTTAAGCGGCTTTCATTAGAGACGGCTGATAAAGCCGGCTTTCTTTCACAGTCGTTGCCATGCCGCTCGCCGATATGAGGTGAGAACCAAGCGACCAAAGTTGTCAAGTCGGCGGCCGGCGACCGAATCATCGCCAATGAGATCAGCGGTCAGCCCGTTGGGGCCGAATCCCAATCCAAGGAGATTGCTTCGGACCTGGACGGCGATTGAGAAAACTTACAAAGCTGCTCTTACTGCGAAGGGTTTGGACAAGGAACACATCCGGTTCGATGCCGGGAATGGAGTCTTCACTCTAAAGGGGAAAGTCCGCAACGAGTGCGAGAAAGCTCAAGCCCAGCAACTGGCCGAGGCGACTCCGAATGTCCGCCAGGTCCTGAACCAGATTGATGTGAACCGGTAAGGGATTCGACGCAGCAATTATCTTGAGCCGGACACTGCCGGTAACGGGTCAGGCCCCGGGGCCCATGCCGCAGGTTGTTCGGGTAATGGTTTGGGACAGGGGACTACTACCTCAACGATTGTGCCGGGATGAGCATTGGTCAATCGGAGCGCTCCGCCAAATTCTTTTGCGCGCTGACTCATCCCGCCTAGCCCAACGCCAATTTGACCGGGCACTAAGTCCGAAACCTGCCGTGTGACCCCCTTCCCGTCGTCACGTATACGTACGATAATTTCAGATTCCCGCTGCTCGACCCCCACCCAACTTTTCTGCGCCCCGGAGTGTCGAAAGACATTGGTCAGAGCTTCCTGAATGATGCGGAAGATGGCTCGCTCCAGCTCATGCGGGAGGCGGGGGAACTCATTGGGCTGCACCTCAAGCTCAGTTTCGATGCCGCTGCGTTTGGTGAGACCGTCCAGGTACCAGCGGACGGCCGAGATCAGGCCGACTTCATCGAGCAATGGAGGGTGCAACAGGTGGGACAGGCTGCGAATGTCCTGCGATGCTTTATCAATCACGTTGGTCACTTCATCCACTTTGTCTTTCAGCCAGGGCGCATCATGCAGCAGGCCATTCACCATCATCTTCATCGCCACCAGCTCCTGTCCCAGTCCGTCGTGCAGTTCCCGGGCGATACGACGTCGTTCGTCGTCCTGCATGCTCATGAGCCGTCCGGAAAGAAGCCGCAAGGCAGAAGTCCTTTCATCGACCATCTTCTCCAGTTCGGCCGCGCTGTTGCGCATCGAGTGCTCAAGCAGTTTGCTGTCGTGAATGTCGGCACAGGTGCCGTACCATCGCAGAACGTTACCGGCGCGATCTCGAAGAGGAACGGCGCGGGCGCGAAACCATCTATATTGCCCGTCCCGGCCGCGCAGCCGATATTCAGCCTCGTAATTCTGACTGGATTGCACGCAGCGCAACCACTGTTCCATACTTCGCTCTTTATCCTCGGGATGGACATACTCGAGCCAAGCAAGTCCGCCGGCGGAATTCGGGGGCGCTCCAGTGAACTCATAGAACCGCTCGCTTAGGTAATCCCGCTTTCCATCTGCCCTCCGGCTGAAAATAATATCGGGGGCCGTTCTTACGATGGCATCAAGTTCCTGGTGCTTGCGCGCAAGTTCGCTATTCAGCTGCTCCAGCGCGTCAGCGCGCTGTTCCAATTCCTCGGTTCGCTCCGCAACCCTTGCTTCCAGCTCCCGATTAAGACTCTGCAGCTGGTGAGCCCTGCGGTGCAGTTCGGCGAAAACACTTACCTTCGCCCGTAAGAGTTCCGGAACGACCGGAACGGAAATGTAGTCAACCGCTCCACGTTCGTAGCCTTTGAGCCGGTCGATGTCGCTCATGTGCACGGCGGAGATGAATATGATGGCCGTCTTCTGGTAGCGCGGATGGTCTCGAATCATCTCGGCCAATTGAAAACCGTCGATGTCCGGCATGCTGACGTCCATCAGAATTACAGCGATGTCGGTTTTAAGCAGGTGTTCGAGCGCAACCCGCCCCGAGGTCGCCTTGATCAGATTCAAGCCCAGCTCATCGAGTATGACCTCATAGCTGAGCAGCTTCGCAGGCTGATCATCCACCATCAGGACGTTGACTTTGTCCTTCACGCTCATTTCCTCCCCATCCTTTCCGGCACTGGACATGAGAGTCATCGGTGCAGCCACATCCGAAGGGCAGACAGTAATTGTTCGGTGTTGACTGGTTTAGCCAGATATTCGGAAGCTCCGGCTTCAAGGCACTTTTCACGATCGCCCTTCATCGCTTTTGCGGTCAGCGCGATAATCGGCAGACGCCGGAACAAGGTGTTCTGACGGATCACTTGCATGGTCTCATACCCGTCCATCTCTGGCATCATGATGTCCATCAGCACGATCGCGATCTCCGGAGTTTTTTCCAGCGTCGCAACTGCCTCGCGCCCGGTTCCCGCGGTCAACACGGTCATCCCGCGGCGCTCCAGCACGCTGCTGAGTGCAAAAATATTACGCACGTCGTCATCCACAACCAACACTTTCTTGCCCACCAGTGCATCATCGGAACGATGCAGGCGATCCAGCATCTTCTGCTTTTCCGGCGGAAGATTGTCAATGACTCGGTGCAGGAACAGGGCCGTCTCATCGAGGAGTCGTTCCGGCGATTCAACCCCCTTCACCACCACGCTTCGGGCCAGAGTATGCAAACGAGCGTCTTCTTCCGGGGACAGTTCCTTGCCCGTGAATACTACCACTGGCAGGTCAGCCACCGATGGAGTGTCGCGCAATCGTTCCAGCACCTCAAACCCTGACATATCAGGAAGTCGTAAATCGAGCACCACACAATCGAAGCTGGACTCCGTAACAGCAGTCAACGCTTTTGCCCCGGTAGCCACGACCGAAACATCGATATCGTCATAACCCAGCAGTTCGCGAATGCTCAACTGCTCGGCGGGATTGTCTTCCACGACCAGTAAACGCTTGCGGCGAGGCCTGGTGTATTCCTTGATGCGGCCTAGTGCGGATTCAATCCCCTGGGGAGTCGTCGGCTTGGTCACAAATGCGAACGCGCCGCGAGTCAGGCCGTGATGCCGGTCCTCATTGAGGGTCAGCATCTGGACTGGGATGTGCCGGGTCGACGGATCCTGCTTCAGATGATTGAGCACCGTCCAGCCCAGCATGTCGGGCAGGAAAACATCCAGGGAAATCGCACTGGGATGGAATTCGTGAGTCAGGGCCAGGGCTTCCGCGCCATTCATAGCGACCAGAACCTTGAATCCCTTGTCGTGTGACAGATCGCAGAGGACCCGCGCGTAATGCGGGTCATCCTCGACGATCAGCAAGACCGCATCGCCGGGCTGCAGATTCGCGCGATCGTCTGCCACTCGTTCGATCTCCAGATCAGCCGCCACCGCAGCCAGTTGACGGGGCAAGGTGACGGTTTTCCGGTCCGCCATGGCCACGCTGGTTGCGGACGGGCCCACGTAGGTTTGAGGCAAATACAGGATGAACGTGCTGCCCTTGCCGGGGGCGCTGCGCAGTTGAATTTCGCCTCCCAGCAGGCTGGCCAGTTCACGACTGATGGCAAGACCCAGACCGGTTCCGCCGTACTTGCGGCTGGTACCGGCATCGGCCTGCTGGAAGGCCTCGAAGATGATCCGCTGCTTCTCGGGAGGGATGCCAATGCCGCTATCGGAGACCTGGAAGGCTACGACGGACGCTGCTGAGTCAAGAATAGGATGGCCATCGCTCCATCCGCTGGCCGCAACCGATACGGTGAGATTTACCCCGCCTTGCTCGGTGAATTTGAACGCGTTGGACAACAGGTTCTTGAGTACCTGCTGCAGTCGTTTCGAGTCTGTGACCAGGCTGCGGGTAAGCTGCGGATCGGTATGCACCTCGAAACCGAGCCGCCGGTTCTCTGCCTCGTGGCGGAATGGGCGAGCCACCATGTCGAGCAGGCTCGCGAAGAAGACCTCTTCCGCATCCACGGAAACCGTGCCGGACTCGATTTTCGACAGGTCGAGAATATCGCTGATCAGGTTCAGCAGATCGGTACCAGCGCCATGAATCGTGCGCGCGAACTCTACCTGCTTCGCGGACAAATTGCCATCGGGATTGTCCGTCAGTTGCTGGCCCAGAACCAGGATGCTGTTAAGCGGGGTGCGCAATTCGTGGGACATATTGGCCAGGAATTCCGACTTGTATTTCGAAGTCAGGGCCAGCTCCTTTGCCTTCTCTTCCAACGCGCGCCGTGCCTGTTCGATTTCCTGGTTCTTGCGCTCGACTTCTACGTTTTGTTCGGCCAGCTGCTGCGCTTTCTGTGCCAGCTGCTCGTTGGTTTGCTGCAGCTCCTTTTGCTGGGTCTGTAGTTCCGTGGCTAACTGTTGCGACTGCTTCAGCAGGCCTTCCGTTTGCATTGTCGCCTCGATGCTATTGAGAACGATGCCAATGCTTGAAGTCAGTTGCTCAAGAAAGGCGAGGTGTGATGCGGTAAAAGTGCTCAACGAAGCCAGTTCGATTACCGCCTTGACCCGGTCCTCGAACAACACCGGCAACACGATCACATTCCGGGGAACGGCTTCGAACAAACCTGAACGAATCGACACTGTGTTCGGCGGCAAATCACCAATTAACATGCGTCTCTTTTCCGCCGCACATTGTCCTACCAGGCCTTCTCCTACCCGCAGGCGCCGGAGATGGCCGTCAGCTCCGTCAGCCGCGAATGCCGAAAGCAGGACCAGGCCGGCTGATTCCTCGGTTTCCATCTGGTAGATGACGCCTTGTTGCGCGTCCACCAGGGGAGCTAATTCGGAGAGGAGCATGCGCCCCACGCTGGTCAGGTCGCGTTGACCTTGCAACATACCAGTGAAGCGGGCGAGGTTGGTCTTCAACCAGTCCTGTTCGGTATTGCGGTCCGTGGTCAGGCGCAGGTTGTCGATCATCGTGTTGATGTTGTCTTTCAGGTCCGCAACTTCACCGCTGGCTTCCACCTGGATCGAACGCGTCAAATCTCCCTTGGTGACAGCCGTCGCCACCTCTGCAATCGCACGCACCTGGTTGGTAAGGTTGTCGGCAAGGAGGTTGACGTTCCCGGTCAGGTCTTTCCAGGTGCCGGCCGCGCCGGGCACGTTGGCCTGCCCACCCAGACGGCCTTCCACTCCGACCTCGCGCGCTACCGTGGTCACCTGGTCGGCGAAAGTGGCGAGCGTGTCAGTCATATTATTGATGGTCTCAGCCAGGGCCGCGACTTCGCCCTTGGCATTCACGGTCAGCTTTTGCGTCAGCTCCCCGTTTGCCACCGCAGTCACAACTTTGACGATGCCGCGCACTTGCTCGGTCAGGTTGGCAGCCATAACATTGACGTTGTCAGTGAGATCCTTCCACGTTCCTGCTACTCCAGGCACCTTTGCCTGGCCACCCAGCTTGCCGTCGGTCCCCACTTCCCGTGCTACGCGGGTGACTTCGGCGGCAAAGGCGTTGAGCTGGTCCACCATCGTGTTGATTGTGTTCTTCAGTTCGAGAATTTCACCCTTGACGTCCACAGTGATCTTGCGCGACAGGTCACCCCGGGCCACGGCGGTCGTAACTTCAGCGATGTTACGCACCTGGCCGGTCAGGTTTCCGGCCATGGCATTCACCGAATCGGTGAGGTCTTTCCATGTGCCGGCCACGCCGGGGACGTTCGCCTGTCCGCCCAGACGGCCACGAGCGCAGCTGCTCGACCATGGTGTTGAGGGTTTCTTTGAGTTGCAGAATTTCGCCGCGCACATCGACGGTGATCTTCTTTGACAGATCGCCCGTCGCGATGGCCGTGGCCACTTCCGCGATGTTGCGCACCTGGCCTGTCAGGTTGCTGGCCATGAAGTTCACGTTGTCGGTGAGGTCCTTCCAGGTGCCGCCCACGCCGGGCACCTGCGCCTGACCGCCCAGTTTGCCTTCAGTGCCGACTTCGCGCGCCACCCGGGTCACTTCACCCGCGAAGGCATTGAGCTGATCGACCATCGTGTTGATCGTGTTTTTCAGTTCGAGGATTTCGCCTTTCACGTCCACGGTGATTTTGCGCGACAAGTCACCGCGGGCCACGGCGGTTGTTACTTCCGCAATGTTGCGCACCTGGCCGGTAAGGTTTCCTGCCATCGAGTTAACCGAGTCGGTGAGGTCCTTCCACGTGCCGGCCACTCCCGGCACATTGGCCTGACCGCCCAGCCGGCCTTCGGTGCCGACTTCGCGCGCCACGCGCGTCACTTCGCCGGCGAAGGCGTTGAGCTGATCCACCATTGTGTTGATCGTGTCTTTCAGCAGCAGAATCTCGCCGCTCACGTTCACCGTTATCTTCCTGGACAGGTTGCCGGTAGCAATGGCGGTAGCCACCTCCGCGATGTTCCTCACTTGACCCGTCAGGTTGCTGGCCATTGAGTTGACAGAGTCAGTGAGATCTTTCCACGTGCCGGCTACCCCGGGTACCTGCGCCTGGCCACCTAGCCTCCCATCCGTCCCCACTTCCCGAGCCACACGCGTCACTTCCGAAGCGAACGCCCTCAACTGGTCGACCATAGTGTTGATGGTGTCCTTGAGTTCGAGAATTTCTCCCTTCACGTCGACGGTTATCTTGCGCGACAAGTCGCCGCGGGCAACGGCAGTAGCCACCTCTGCGATGTTGCGCACCTGCCCAGTCAGGTTGCTGGCCATGAAGTTCACGTTGTCGGTGAGATCTTTCCAGGTCCCGGCCACTCCCGGCACCTGCGCCTGGCCGCCCAGCTTGCCCTCGGTGCCGACTTCGCGGGCTACGCGAGTCACTTCGCCCGCAAACGCGTTGAGCTGATCGACCATGGTGTTGATCGTGTTCTTCAGCTCGAGGATTTCACCCTTTACGTCAACCGTGATCTTGCGCGACAAATCGCCGCCCGCGACGGCAGTCGTCACCTCGGCGATATTCCGCACCTGTCCGGTAAGGTTCCCGGCCATGGAGTTAACCGAGTCCGTAAGGTCTTTCCACGTGCCAGCTACTCCGGGCACATTGGCCTGCCCGCCCAACCTCCCTTCGGTACCCACCTCGCGTGCCACACGGGTCACTTCGCCGGCGAAGCGGTTGAGCTGATCCACCATGGTGTTCAGTGTTTCCTTAAGCTGCAAGATCTCGCCTCGCACATCGACGGTAATCTTGCGGGAAAGGTCGCCACTGGCAATCGCCGTGGCTACTTCAGCGATGTTTCGCACCTGCCCGGTCAGATTGCTGGCCATGAAGTTCACGTTGTCCGTGAGATCTTTCCAGGTTCCGCCCACTCCGGGTACCTGCGCCTGCCCTCCCAGCTTGCCTTCGGTGCCCACCTCGCGGGCCACGCGCGTTACCTCGCCGGCAAAGCCGTTCAACTGGTCCACCATCGTGTTAATGGTGTCTTTGAGGGCCAGAATCTCTCCTTTCACATCCACGGTAATTTTCCGGGACAAATCTCCGCGCGCGACGGCTGTGGTCACTTCGGCAATATTGCGCACCTGCGCCGTCAGGTTTCCAGCCATGGCGTTCACCGAGTCGGTAAGATCTTTCCAGGTGCCAGCCACGCCGGGGACCACGGCCTGCCCTCCGAGCTTCCCGTCCGTTCCCACTTCACGCGCGACGCGCGTGACTTCAGAAGCGAACGACCGTAGCTGATCCACCATCGTGTTGATGGCTTCTTTCAGTTGAAGAATCTCGCCCCGAACATCCACCGTAATCTTGCGAGAAAGGTCTCCGCTGGCAACGGCCGTGGCCACTTCGGCGATGTTGCGCACCTGCCCTGTCAGGTTGCTGGCCATCGAATTCACCGAGTCGGTCAGATCCTTCCAGGTACCGGCAACGCCAGGAACCTGGGCCTGCCCACCAAGCTTTCCATCGGTTCCCACTTCCCGGGCGACTCGCGTGACCTCAGCGGTAAATATGCTGAGCTGCTGAATCATGGTATTGACGATATTGGCGGAACGGAGAAATTCTCCTTCGAGCGGACGCCCGTCAACATCGAGTCTGACGGTTTGGGTGAGATTGCCTTGCGCGACCCCGGCAATTGCCCGAGTCACTTCGGTGGTTGGCCGGAGCAGGTCTTCTACCAGCGTGTTCACTGAGGCTTCCATCTCGCCCCACTCACCTCGGGACTCGTGAAACCGCGCCCGTTCCCGCGTTTTTCCCTCTTTACCCACAACCTGGCCGACGCGCTTGAGTTCGTGCGCCATCTGCTGGTTGACGGCAACAATGTCGTTGAATGTGTCGGCGATCTTTCCGGCCAGGCCGGTCCATGAGCCAGGGAGACGGACCGAGAAATCCCCGGAACGCATGGTTTGCAGGCTGGCCAGTATCACGCTCAAATCGGCCGAAAGTGGCTCTGCCACTGGGCTGGAGTGGCCGTTACCGGAACCGGGCGCGGGATTGTCCCCAAGACCCGCCCTGGCGGCGTGACGATCGCCTCTCTTCATGTTCGTCTCCTGATGAAAGCAACCTCGGAATGTTGTTCGCGATGCCGGGCGTCGGTCTTCGCTTCGCTCTCCCGTCCCGGGGATGGAAGAATCCTTCCGGTGGATCCAACGGGAACGGATACGGCTGCAACTCATCAACCAGTTCGCGGTCTTCCAGTCCCCAAACGCAATCGGTGGAAGCCGCGGCCAGTTGTTGTTCTCTTAGTTAGCAGAAAACGTTGGGCTTGACTCTACAGTGTTCACTGTAGACCGGGGCCTCATGGCTCGCGAACATAAGGGCCTCGAAGCGCGAACCGGGTGGCTAGTCAAAATTGAGGAGAGGGCGGACCGAACTCGCCCTGAACCACGGGCTACCCCTCGAAGGAAAGACAATCTGCGGCCAGCCCCACAATTGCCTCATTAGGCAGTAGCACCAGCCCAACTACATATCGCCCCTACGGAATTCACTGTATTGATCGGAAAGCCCGCATGCACCACAATTCCAGTTCATTCCACCCGGAGTTTTTTTATGGCGCACCTGACTGTGCAGGAAGTCATCGAGAAAATCAGGAAGAATTATCCTCTTTCGAAGGATCAGCGAACTCAAGTGATTCAGATGGAATACCAACCCCACCGCCCCGAGTTCTACATCCCTCGTCTAGCCCGATGCATCGCCAGTTTGCGGTTCGGTAGCTTAACCAAACAGAGCTGAGACGCATCCCAGGTGTCGGTAGTCGGGAATATCAGGCTCTATGGGCAGGCACTTACAGAGGTCCTCGGGTGTGTGGTTGCAAAACTCCTCAGAACCAGCAAAATCGTGGCCCCCGTTAACAAGATGGGTTGGACCCTTCCAGGTTGATTGCTCATGGTGCCCTTAGATGCGAACCATTGAGCGAGGTGTCCATTGCGCGTCTCAAAATCGGATTGTTATAGAACAGGGCCTTCAGCGTGGCGGCGAAGGAAGTATGTGCAAGAAAACTGCGCCGTCTGCGACCTGAAATCGGCCTCGCCCGCACGGAATCACTGATTACTGCATCGGGAATCTGCTGTATTGGAAGGCGTCCCGGAATGTGAGTCAATGAATGCGGTCCAGGGGCCAGGCAGATCGCCCTAATTTGGGCTTCCTCATCGGATCCCGAAGGACTCGTTTGCCACCAAGAGGTATAGGTATGGCTACTCAAATCCTGATCGCCGACGATGATCCCACCATTCGGCTGCTGTTGCGCCGATTATTCGAGAAGCAGGGGGACTGGCAAGTATGCGGCGAGGCCAGTAATGGTGTTGAGGCGATAGAAGGAGTCGAGCGATTCAGGCCGGATGTCGTGGTCATGGACCTCGCGATGCCCGTCATGAATGGGCTACAGGCGGCCCCCGAAATTGCGAAAGCCCATCCTCGACTCCCTATGTTGCTTATCAGCGTCCAGGAAGTCTCGAAGCAGCTCGCTTGGGAAGCCCGCAATGCAGGTTACAGAGGTGCCGTAACCAAGAGCGGCGGCGATGAAGTTTTGAGGGGAATCGAGGCTCTGCTTCGCCACGATATGTTCTTTTATTTCGACGACGGATCCCCCGTCCCGTCTGAGGGCTAAACCCTCATTGAATTACTTCTTCGCTCGTTGCTCCCGGACCTGCCCGGCCGATATCATCCGGGGATCAGTGAATGGCGATATGTTAACTGAACAGTAAATCGGCAAAATACCTGATTGCGCATCGCCGGTGTGGCGGTCTTCTATGTAAAGGTTCAGGTCTGACGGTAGATGCGAGATGCGGGTCCGACGTGAAGCACCAGGAAAAGCCCGTCTTGAATGCGGAAAGCTTCCATCGCCTTCTGACAGCTGCATATCTGCTATACGTAAATAATGATCGAACTGCGTTGCAACGAAATGCAACGGTACACACGAATACGTTTACGGCCGGAGCGATTGTCCAAGAACGAACTCCGTCCCTGTTGGCTGTAGAATCAGGCCTTCTGGCGTCCCGATCTCTGCATCCTGTTTCTCCGAGCGATTTCAACAAATCTGCCGCAAGGATCCATCGGTCCCGTGGGCCCGCGCAAGGCCCTATTCCTCCACATGCGATGAAACTTTTCGCCAGCAGAGCGATGTTTTTGAAGGCAGTTGAGGCGCTTGCAATCGCTACGATCTTTTCCGCTTTGATAGGCTTGGAATTCCGTCGCCCGCTGTTAGCTCTTCCCGGCCGTGCATCACTGCTCTCGGAAATGCCGGAACAGGGAAGCTCTTCTCCGCAGACCAGGCCCACAGCAGAGCTCACAGCGTCGTCTCAGCGGCCTGTTGTAAGCTCCGGCCAACCACTTAGTGTGAGAGAAGCCGATATCGTCGCCGAAGACGTCTTCGTCCGTTACCCGAAACGCGTTGTGAATCGCCCTATTCAGGCAGCGAAGAAACCCGCAATGCTAGCCGCCGAAACAGTCGTCCAATACGGCCCGGACGTGACGATGTGGTTAGGAAACCGAACTGAAAGAGACGGGCTTCGTCTTAGACACTGATCTGCCAACAGAGTAACGCCATGACGGCTGGCAGAGTCCCTGTTTCGTCGTTGCCAGGTGTTGAGAATCACTCAGGAATTTCTCCTTGTTCCACACACTACCATCGCTCCCCGCAAAGAGGACGAATCCTTCGGCCCATACCGGATCAGCTGCGGAAGTGTCGTATTTCAGTTCCGCCGGTCGCAGGATCTCTTCCTGTGCCTCAACGGCTGCGACCTCCTCTGGAAGTGGCGGAACAGCAGGTCTCGATTGAGCAGTCGCCGATAGCGAACTGGCGACGAGAATTACCCATGTGATGAGGCGGGGCATAACGGGGCGTATTCTACAACAGGGTCTGGCCATACCACGGGTTCAAAACAGGCGACGACATGTGTCGTTGTTCTGACCAGGGGTCTATATCAACAATCCGGGTCAATGAGCGTAGTGGCGATGTCTCTCCACCCAATCGCCGACCGCTGCTGACCTCTGCGCGCCGCGTGAACCGTCGTACCCATTCAAGCAAGTCAGGCGTACAATTCTCCACGCTTTCGAAAGCGCGGAAACCAAAGCTTCCCGGTTTGGGCGGTCCAGATGGGCAAATCCAACTCGCTGCCTCCTTCCAGTCACTACAACGCCAATTACGGAAATTTTCAAACCGAGCTCTACGCACAGATCCGTCATGAAGCTTTTGGTGAGGATTTTGGACAAAACAGTTGGCTTACCTCAGACGAGCAAGACAGGTTCTTGGAGTGGCTCGATCTTTCTCCAGGGAAAACACTGCTGGATGTTGCTTGTGGAGCAGGAGGCCCGGCGCTGCGCATCGCCGCGGCCACCGGTTGTTCTGTCGTCGGCATTGACATTCATGAACAGGCAGTTACGACGGCGACTTCGCTGGCAGCCCAGCACGGCTTGGCCGAGCGCGCCGAATTTCGGTCTACAGACGCTACCGGGCCGTTACCATTCCCTGACGCCAGCTTCGACGTGATCACCTGTATTGACGCCATCAACCATTTTCCCGACCGCCCAGGCGTCATTGCGGAGTGGGCCCGGTTGCTGAGGCCGGGAGGACGACTGCTATTCACTGATCCCATCACCCTGACCGGGCCGCTGACGAATGCAGAAATGGCGGTACGAAGTTCGGCAGGTTTTTATCTCTTCGTTCCCTGTGGCTATGACGAACGCGTCATTGCGCAGTGCGGATTGCGATTGCTGGTGTCTGAAGACGTAACTGGAAACATGTCCAAGGTCGCTGAGGCAAGGCTCGCTGCCCGTGCATCGAGAAGCACTGCCTTGCGTCAGATCGAGGGGGATCAGACATATGACGGCCAGCAGGAGTTCCTTGCAGTTACTGCTGGTGTCGCCAGAGACGGTCGTCTTTCGCGTTTTGTCTATGTCTCGAAGAAGTTGAGCTGAGTATTAAAACTACGCCCAGCCAGAGTGACCCCATGAACTTGCATGAAGCTACAGCTGTGACGAAGGCCGAGTTGAGTGATGTCGGCCATCGAGCCAGACGGCGAATTGCTTACCGTCTCCTCCCTTTTGTCTTTCTCATCTACGTCGTCAACTACATCGACCGGGTGAACGTTTCCTTTGCCAACCTGCGGATGAGCGCCGATCTGGGCTTCAGTGACCGCGTTTACGGCCTGGGGGTCGGCATCTTCTACGTAAGCTATGTCTTATTTGAGATCCCCGGGGCCCTCATCGTTGAACGCTGGAGCGCAAGGAAATGGATTGCACGAAT
>WNFA01000811.1_pt1 | contig 39565 bp, 26 predicted proteins | sample 5400481 | NCBI WGS metagenome assembly WNFA01 (sample SAMN13153340, study PRJNA577476) | soil metagenome | isolation source: 120 cm saprolite under Douglas fir tree site 2 hole 1 replicate 2 | place: USA:California | collected 2015-04-18 | reverse complement strand
AGTTGTTAATCGAGGGTGCCGGGAAAGAGCACGTAGGCGGGGCGTCGGTGACATTCACGGCAATCGTTTGAGGAGTCGCTGCGAGTAGAGTCGTGTCGCCCGCCGTCAAGGTTACGTTGTAGGTTCCCGCTTTAGCATACTGGTGCGTCTGCACCACTGGCTGGAATTGGTTCCCGGTCGGCTGGGTTCGTGTGGCCAGGGCAGGGAACGAGCCATCGCCCCAATCCAACTTCATGATCAGGTTCAACGCCACGTTTGGATTCGTCCTGTTGGGAAGATTGAACATGCTGTCATTGCAGGTTCCGCTGGCGTCGGCCGTAAGCCCCAGCGTGGCGTCTTTGGTGGCGGTGAATTGCGGGCAGGTGATCGTGGGCGGGGTCCCCGTGCCCGGCCACGCGATAAGCTGTTGCGCGGAGACGCCGACGGTGCAATTGGGCGGCGTCTGGGTCGGATCCGAGCACACGATAACCGTGTATACGCCAGCGGCTACGCTGCTGTAGTCCTGGAAGCCGCCTACGAATCCCCCGCTGCCGGAGCAGGGCTGGTTCTGCCCGGAGCAGGAGAATCCCAGGTCAGTTTGAAAGGACAAAATCGGAGAGGTACCATTCGGTCCTCCCCCCAGGCAAATTCCCTGAACGTTGTCGCCGCCCCCGCTCTGGAGGGCCTGCGTGAGGCCGCACACCGGCGGGTTCGGATTGGTCGAGTCGGGGAATGCCACGAAGGCCATACCGGAAGCTACGTTCCCGGCTAGGAACGTCTTGACGGTCGGAGTAGAGAAGGGGAAGAAACTCAGAAGGTTGCCGGCTATCGGATCGCTGACAAAGACTTGGCTTCCGTTGCCTCCTGCCACGACCTGAACCTGGGACGGGTGCGCGCCCCCTGGCAGGGCCAGGGGATTGGGCGCGAAGCATTGGGCATTGCTGTTGTCGCAGATGACGTCGTCAACGATTTCCGTCAGCGTGCCGTTTGAAAAGTTAGCCACGTAGGCCACCCGAGATATCGCGTTCTGCTCCTGTGGATTCGGATCAAACGCGACTCCGACCGGATCCGTCACTCCGATGATCTGGGTCTGGACCAGATTCGAAACCTTGATTGAGGTAACGCTGTTATCGCCACGATTGGTGACGTAGATGACTTGACCGTCAGGCGAGGCGGCCAGCCCGGTTGCGTTGTGTGCTACCTGGATTGTTTGGGGCACAACCGCGTTTGTCCCCGTGCTGATCGTCGAGACGGTTCCCACGCCGCCATGATTATTGTTCAGCACATACGCGTTCCCATCTTGCTGAAGCACAACTTCGATCGGAGTCGGCCCAATTCCCTTGGTAAGCCGCGCGATCTCCTTGAAGCTGCCCGTCTTTATGTTTGTGGCGTCGATGACGGAAACGCTGTTGTCCCCGGGATTGGCCACGTAAAGAATGAGCCCGGCCTCACTTTCCGAGACTGCGATACCCTGCGGACTCGGGGCCGGTCCTGTTCCGATAGCCGGGATTGGAATCGTTGTCGGCAGCGCGGTGTTGGTCGTCGGGTCAATTACGGTAATCGTGTTGGCGCCCTGGTTGGTGACGAAAACGAGCAGGCTGATCGGCGCTACCGCTACCCGGACCGGCGCAGTCCCAGTCGCCACCGTCTGCGGGGATGCACCCTTCAGTGCGGTCACCACATTGTTGCTTTGATCCATCGCGATGAGCGACACGGTGTTGTCCGCCGAATTGGCGACATACCCTACCGCTCCTTGCGCCTCCACCCGTGGCACGAAGCCAGTTCCGAAAGTCGCGGCGGCCAACGCCAGAACCGGACCGATCTTGCGGCAAGCTCGGACGGGGTATTTGCGAATTGATGAATCCAGCCGTGCGCACGCACCGGTTTCCATAGAGACTCCTCAAGGTTGGTCGTGAATTGCCAATGATCCGAGACTTTCTTGGGGGACGAGCGGCGGAGCGCTAAAAAGCGTCCCCTCCAACTCAGAGCAGACCTCGGAAAAACTATCCTCACGACCGCTGAATAACTCGTGGTTTCGCAGAACCCGAAGCCAACAGACGCGAGTGACTCCGGTTGCTATATCCGAAATAGCCAGACGGGGGAGTGCTGGGTCGGCGAAAACCGAGGCGACACTATGCAATGAACCTGAGCTGTTGTCAAGAGGCGGCCGGCAAACCGTCCTCAGGCTCGCATCGCAAGCCCCACAAGACATTCCGCGACTCGGGGGTGGCGGGAATTTTGTTGAGTCGCGTCATCGTGAAACATGCTGGTCTGTCACCGGTGGCCGCTCGCCACTATTCGTGGTAGCTTACAGCCAGGAAAACGGGTGTCGGGGGTCCGTAAAGGATGCCCTTTCTTCCGTCCGACGGTATTGGCTTCGCCCCTGGTTGCATCCGCGGCGAAAGCCAGTCATATTTGTCGTCTTGATGCCATGACGCTGGTTCTCCAAGTTGCGGGCAAGACTGACGTCGGCGTGGTGCGCACCAACAACGAAGACAACCTTGGATATGACACCCGCGCGGGAATTTTTGTGGTGTGCGACGGCATGGGGGGGCAGGCTGCGGGTGAACGAGCCAGCAAGATTGCCGTCGATACCGTGCTTGCCTATTTCAGCCCAGCCTCCCAGGAGGGCGACAACCGGGTCGTGGGCGCGACTTTCGACGGCGTTTCCGAGCGTGCCAATGCGCTGGCTCGAGCCATACAGTTAGCCAACCAGGCTATCTTCGAAGAGGCCGCCCTGAATCCGGCGCAGGCGGGCATGGGCTCGACCATTGTCGCGGTGCTGGTGGAAGGAAACTTATGTTCTATCGCCAACGTCGGCGATAGCCGCGTCTACCTCGTGCGCGGGGGCACGATTCAGCAACTCACCAGCGACCACTCCCTGTTGATGGAGCAGGTGCGGAGAGGCCTGATGACCGCCGAAGAGGCCGAGCAGTCGGTCTTGCAGAATGTGATCGTGCGGGCGCTCGGCTCGGAAGAAATCATCGAGTCCGATCTCGCGGACCACGAACTACTGCCCGGCGACATTCTCCTGTTGTGCAGTGATGGTCTGACCCGTCGCCTGAAGGACCAGTCCATCCTGGATCTCCTGGGTCGCACTCCAGACTTGAACCAGGCCTGCGACCAACTCATCGAAGCGGCCAAGGCCGCGGGCAGCGACGACAATATCACCAGCCTGCTGGTCCAGGTTGTCTCCCCCTCGTGGCGTGACCGCCTGTTCGGCAGCAAGCGCCAATGGCAAAATTCCATCTAAAGAGATTATGTAGGGACGGGGAGAGATTGTGTAGGGGCGGGCGCCCTCGCCCGTCCAGGCCGAGCAAGGCTCGGCAGGATTTTGCTGCAGCTCACTCTACAGCAGAAGCCCAAAAACTTACTTCTTCGCCTCGCTCACCGGCGCCACGCATCGCATGTTCCCCCATTCCGACGCGAGGAACGGGTTCCGACCGCTCACCTGCAGCTCGTAGGTGTACGACTTGAGCTTCCCGTTGGGCAGTTTTACCGGAATATTATTGTTCTGAATGATCCACTCAAGTTCCAGCACGGATCCCGCTCCCGATATTCGTGCTCCCGAAACCCAGTGAAACACGGCCCAGGGAATCATGTCGTAATTTCCCAACACACCCAACCCTTTGTTTTCCGTTACCAAAACACTCTCGCTGCCGGTCCAGACGAGTGGTTTCGCCGGTCCTGTTCCTGACAGAGTCTCGCTGCCGATCTTCAGTTCCAACCCCTCCACCGTGCTGGTCACCTGTTTCAGGCTGTAGTTGAGACGAGGCGCGGGTGCTGCAGGAGGAGTTCCTGCCGCAGGAGCAGCGGTCGCAGGATACAGCGCATCGCTGAGCGCGGCCGCGCGGTCAAAGAAGTTCAAAAATCCGGCGGAGAGATGTACGGTGGAAGCAGGATTCGGCACGTAGTGCGAGCCTTCCTTGGTCACAAACTGTTTGAGACTCTTATCGTAGAACGTCCACAGTGTGCCGCTTCCCGGTGCCAGCAGCTGATTGAGTTGCGCCAGCGGCAAATCGGGCGCGTTCGGCCCGGTGTTGAATGGGTAGTATCGCGACACCACGGCAAACTCCGAGCACAACTTCCCTCCGCCTTGCTTTAAGGCGTCCTCAGGCCCACGGCTGATCAGTTCCTGGATATTGTCAATCGGTTCCGTGAGCAAGGTGCCGGCAATCGTGTAGACCGGAAGGCTGGGATCGACATGGAACTTCTGTTCTACTTGACTCACTACCAGGTGGGCGTCCGACGCGGCATTCTGAGTGGGCGCGATCGCCGCCATATCTGACGCGGGTGCCGGGTTGTTGACCAGGTTGCTGATCGCCTGCTGGAGTTTGGCGAGAGCGGAGACATACGTTTCGTTACCGGGTTGAACGTACGTGCCGGCCGCACCCGGTTGCACTACCGCCTGGACCGGCTGGAACGTGTCTTTGATCTGAGCCTGGTCTACATTCGTGTGATAGGAAACAAACCAGAACAGCTCCAGCAAAGGCGAACTGGGATTGGAAAGCGTGGCCAGCTTATCTCCCGCATCTTTCCAGTCTTTGTAGGGAACGAATTTGGTGCTCTTGAGCGCGGCGTACCACGTACTGATGAAGTCGGTGTAATAACGGCGGGAAAGTTCCTGCTGCAACCGCACCGGATCCAGAGTCTCGACCACGCTTTTTCCCAGCACCCATTCCTCGCCGCTGTTGTAACGAGTGGGCTGGCCCAATGCAGTTTGCACGAAGGCGAATCCGTTCTTGGTAAACGCTCCCCGTACTTCGTAGGTGTTCAGAATCACGTCGCCGGTGTCTTTGAATTCGCGGTTAAAGCTTGTCCGGGGATTGCTGCGGTCGGCGTCGTTGATCATTTGCAGATAGTAGCGATCGATGCCGGCAAACTTTCCCAGGTAAACCCGCGCTCTCGCTATCGCTGCCTTGTCGTTGTCGGAAGAAAACGGATTCTCACTCACCAGCTCGTTGCTATAGAAATCAAACTGCTGTTTTGCCAGCGTCACGCGCGGCGCATCGATCTCCTTGCCTGCCTGCCAGTAGCTGAGCAGCACAGGTGAAAGAAACTGTTGCGTGCTCTTCTCATGGTTCGAAGTGGTGGTGAGATACGCTCGGAGCGGATTGTAAGTGTTCTCATAGCTGTCAGTTGGTCCGGGAGCATTCGGGACCCCGCGCAGTGCCGCCAGCAGCCGCTCCTGGGTGACTCCAAACAACAACTGGCGGAATGCAGTGAAATAGGCCTGCCGCGCCGGGACGTAAAGACGGTCCCCGATGTAGAGTCCCCAGCGCAAGCGCCAGGGAACTCCTTCGTTCTCGTATTTTGAAATGGTTGCAACCGATTGCCGCAGCCTTTCCAGATGCTGCAGATCGCTGAGCGAGGCCAGCTGTCCGGCTTTAAGCGTAGTTGCGGACGCCTGATTCATGGCGTCGACCAACTCGGCTTGCAGCGCGCGGTTCCCCATAAACGAAACCGCAAAACCGGTCATACACACCAGGCACACGGCGATGATTGCGCCTAGCGCAATCCGCCGCAGCAGGTTCACTCTGGAACTGAAGCCGCTGGCGCTTAACGCGACCCGATCCTTGAGAATTACGTCGTTGAAAAGATGGGACAGGAACACCCACTCCGGAATCTTGCGCGATCTGGCGACCGCGATCGGCGCCTCCACTTGTCCCCGGCGGAGCTGCCTAGCATTGAACATCTGGGTCGCGCCCGACTCGCCTACTTCTTCGCTGAGATCGGAGTCTCGCGACGCCGGCGCGGCTACGTCGTCCACCATCACCGCGCGCACTCCGGAGAAATAGAAGCCGCGCAGAAACGGGTTTACCTGCAACTGGCTGGGCCGGGCCAGGTTGACCAGAAAGTCCACCAGCAGGCTGCGCATTTTGCGAATTTCGCGGGGAAATTCATAAATGCCCGGCAGCCGGTCGGCTTGATTCTCTCGCCCCAGCACCGACAGACGCCGGTCCGCCAGCGAATAAAAAAGCTCATCGAAGATCTTGTTCAGACGCTTGGTTTCTTCGTCGGCATACACCCCAGCTTGCGCCTGCCGTACCGGCAGCGTTGCCCCCAAAACTTCACGGACCTCTTCCGGAGTCAGGTTCTGTACGTACTCGGCAAAAAATGAAACCCGATCAATCTTGGTGAACAGCACATACACCGGGAAACTGATGCTTAGCAGGCGGGAGAGTTCCTGCAGCCGGGTGTTCAACTTTTTAGCCGCCGCTGCAGCCGCTGTGCTGGCTCCCTGTTTGAAAAAATTCTCGCAGGGATAGCACACGATCACCGCGCGGGGAGCCTGCTGGTCCCGGCTCAGCGCGCTGGAAAGACGGCTGGGCTGCATCAGCTTGACCAGTCGGGCCCAGCGTCCCGGATCGTCCAGCAGATCTCCACCGCAATCCACGAACACCGCCTGGCGGGTGTACCAGATGTTGGCGGTTTGGGTAGGCAGAATGTTGTTGTCTTGATAGGCGTGCCCGGCCAGAAGTTCCGGGTCCAGACCCGAATGCACCACGGTCGTAGTCTTGACCGAGCCAGGTTCACCGGTAAGAAAGATGACGGGCTGCCTGCCCAAGGTGGCGTTTGCACCCAGTTTGGAGCTGCGCAGGCGACGCTCGGCGTCGTGCACCAGCAGGTTTACGTCCTCTGCTCCCGCTCCGCCGCTGGCCAGCTCGCTTCCGTCATCCGCGGCCGCTTTGCGGCGGCGATAGATCCAGAAAAATACAAATCCGAAAGCGATCAGGCCGAGGACCATCAGGCCGATCCGCAGAAACCAGAGGTCCGATCCCTTCAGGCCCAGCCAACTGCCCAGAAACCAGCTCAGGACCAACCAGACCAGCAACAATGCGCCGTTTATCCAATAAGCACGCACAGTTCCTCCAATTGGTCAGTCCCCACAGCTAGCCCGCAATCTGGCCCACGCTATTTGCCAGAAGAAGTTTGAAAACCAGGAACAACCCGGCCGTCACGAAGGCAAAGATCCAACTGGCAATCACCAACTTCTTGACCAATGGATCGGATTGAGCGATGCGCACTGCGTCCGCCGGAATCCCGCCTCGCGGAGACAGCGCCGTGCCCGGACCGCGGATGCGGCGCATTTTTTCCCGGATGGAAATCATGATGGAATGCAAATCGCCCCGTCCTCCGGCGGCGTACCGGCCCTGGAAACCCAGCAGCAGGCACAGATAGAAAACCTCCAGAAGGTCCGCTACTTCGGGCGAATCTCCGCGCGTCAGTGCTTTTTGCAGATACTTAAAGAAGATCTCCCCGGCGAGTTGATGATCGTACAGTTCGGCTTGCAACGGCAGCCGGGCCCAGTCGGCAAATGCGGGATGCCCGCAACCCAGCACCGATTCATCGAGAAAGGCGACCACGGCGAAGATCGCCAGGCGCACATCTTCGATGGTGTAACCTCGGGTCACCGCATCCTGTTCCGCCGCGTGCAAAGCCTGCTTCATCTGCAGCCGGAACGAATCCGCGCTGGGCACATCCTGCTGCCGGCGATACTTGAGGCGCACGATAGCGGTGAACGCTTCCTGAAAACACAGGGCAAGATTCCAGCCGCGTTTATCCAGGGCTGAACTTGATCCGCGATAACTGCTTAAAGGTGAAACCTGGGTTGACATAATGGAAGACGCCTCAGGTATCGAGAATGACGATCAACTCCAGCTCCGGTGAGGGCAATTCTCCCGGCACATAAACTCCCGCCGTCTTGGTTTGCATCATGTGTTCCCAGCACCGGCCGGAACGGTTGATGGAAAAATATTGGTACTCCAGCTTTGCCGCAATCGCCGCCGGCGGTATTGGCACATGCGTGAGCGTAAGTCCGGGCAAAGCCCTTTTGACCAGTTCCGGCACAAACTTGGCCGAGCAAATTTTCACCAATTGCAGGGTCCGGGTAATGAGGTCGGCTTCGCCGAGTGCGGCGTGAATCCCCAGCAACCAGCGTGAACGATCGAAACAGCGTGGATCATTAACCACGCCCTCGTAGAAGTAGCGGTTCGCCTGTTTAAGCGGGATGATGATGGCCTGTGAGGGCACCACGACTTCGAGCAGCCGACGGATGTGATCGTCCAACTCGTGAAAACACCGGTCCAGATTCTTGTGGTTATAGCTCGGCAGCGACCGGGGGTGAGTGTCCAGGCCGAACGTACAGAGCGCGCCTCCCAGTCTCAGCATCTCGCGAAACAGTTCCTCGGGATGCCCGTGCTTCGAAAGCAACAGATGGCGCAAGGGGCTGAGGCTCGAATTGACCGCGTGCAGAAACCAGAACTGGGCAATGTGCCGCGCTGAAAGGCCCGCCCTGAATTTGCCGCCTTCCAGATGTTGATCCTGCGAGACCGCCATACTTTTTTCTTCCAGGATCTCGACCAACCGCTGCAACATGCCAAACAATTCCTCGCTGGCGCTGATCTTCAGGCACGGCGGAATGAAAGCCGGATCATAGATGAAGCGGCCCGCACTGTCTCGAATCACGCGAGCCACGGGCAGGCTCAGAAAATCCTCGCCCACTTCATCTCCCACCACCAGCCGGATGTTCTTGCGTCCCAGGCGGACAGGCTTTTCGTATCGGCCGGTGTTCTCGTCGTTGAGCTCGTGGCTCTCTCCCACGTAGCGGGTATCCGATTGGGCCGCGGACTCAAGTTCGCAGTTTTGCCCGTCCGCAGACCAGCGGCGGATGGCTAGATGGATGGTCAGGTGATCGGCGGTGGGTGAAAACGCGTCAGCGATGTTTCGCGGTTCCGGAACCGGATCGCTCTCGGGCATATCAAACGCCAGACCATCCTCAAACAAGCCGCGCGCGTGCAGTAACACAACCGTCCCGTTGCGCAGTGCGTCCGCATCTTTCTGCACCGCGGCAAATCCGTAACCTTCGTTCCAAAGACTCTCGGCTGCGAAGTGAATGGAATCTTCGAAGTACCGGTTTTGCGCCTGGAAATGGTGCGGCGCCAGATACATCCCCTCGGACCAGATTATTTTGGAGAGCAGCTTCATCGATGGTAAGCCGTCAAATCTGCGCTATTCTCTCCTGAATCGCATCAATTCAGAAGCGGAAAGTCTTGCCAGGCAATTGTTTCAAGGCGTCGTTCTCGCGAAGAGAGCTTACCCGGCGCGGCCCCGGGGACGAGGCGAAAACAATTGATCAGTCGCGTAGATGCTAGGGGCTCCACTCTTTACTGTCAAGCTGGTGCAGTGTAAGCTCGCCATCATGGCGGCGAAAGCGGTACTTCATGCGGAGCCGTGATCGCTTGCGAAACCATGGAATTTCTCAGCAAGTACGAGCTCAGGGAACGGATCACCAGTGGCCCCATCGAAGTCTTTTTGTCGCAGGAGTTGCGCACCGGGTTGAGCCGGCTGGTTCATGTCCTGGAGTGGAAGGAAGATTCCGAAGTCGTCACCAGCACGGAAATTCTTGCGCTGATCCGGCGCTGGGCTCCCGAGCCTCCGGGCGTTATCATCTGGTCACCACCCTTCCCGCCGACCCCCTTGCGGTTCAAGCCTGGGTGCAGGCGTACGAGCGCCTGGCCAAAGGCGTTCGCGGCAACAGTTTCGCGAAAGCTTTGCAAGCCCTTAAGTCGGAGACGGCTGCCTTGTCAGAACCCCCGGCTTTACAGGAAAAAGGCTTGCACGAAAGCGAAGCGGCCACTGCGGCGCTGGATATTTCCTCCCTCAAACCGTCCGACTCCGGTGCGACAAAGTCCAGCGCAGAAAAGTCCGGCGCCGAGCCAGGCGAGTTCACCCGGGCGTTCGGCGAGGTTGCCGCACCCCAACCGAAAGTTTCGTCGAGTCAAATCCCGGTTGTGGATGCGGGCGCTCCTAAGAGACCGGCATCTGCCGCCCGGGAGGCACTTCCAGAAGTCGGCCAAAGTTCAGAAAGTTGGACCCGTCGCGAAACCGGCGCCTTCACCAAGGAGTTTCTCGGCGTCCTCGGCGATGGACCCGCTGAGCCTGACGCTGTCCCCCCGAATTCCTCCGGGGCGAAACACGATACCCGCCCCCCGGGAACCTTCACTCGCGAATTTATGGGACTGGGACAAAAACAGTCCGGCGCTCCGCCCGCTCCGGCCAGCTCGGAGGAACCCTTTCCGCCTGGGTTTACCCCAAGGTCTCCTAAGACAGAGCGCGCCAATATCTTGTCCGATATCGACATTCCAGCCGCCAAGCCGGAATATTCGCCGCTCGAAAGAAACCCTTATAGGGGGAACAAGGCCGAGCCAAACGCCGGACCCCCGATGGGATCGCAGATGGGGTCTCGGAAGAATCCGGGCGAATTCACGAATTTCTTCGATGGAGCCGGCACGCAGCGGGCAAGTGAACCGACCGACCGACTGCCGCTCCCAGAGGAAAATCGGCTCCCGGAATCTGACCGCGGATTTCGCAATGAACCCAGCCGGCCCGGAAAGGATTTATTCGACGACGAATTTTTCGCTAACTCCTCGAAGCCGGCGCCCAAGACGTTTACGGAAAATCTAAAGGCTCCCGAGCCGCTTGCTGCTCCGAAGGCGGACCGCAGTGCGAGGTCTCCAGCGCCGAAGTTCGACTCGCAGATCGATTTTGGCGGTGATGGGAAGAAACCAAATTACACTTCCCCCGTCCCTGCAAACTTCGGCGTCAATCGTTCCCCTAAACTCGACCCTGCCGCTTCGGCTTCGGTTCCAGAGCCGGTCTGGGACAGGCCGGCGGAGCCGGCCGGTGCCACCAAGGTGTTTGCCTCTCCGCGTGAAGGGCCGATGCCTGGTTCCGCGCCGGTTGACGATGGTCCCAGCGAATTCACCATGATTCAGGGTGGCAACCAACCTCCGCCGCCACCGCCGACGCCCCTAAAGCAAGGTTCCGGCAGCGGGGCCGGTCAGTTCAAGCTTCCCCCACTGCAAGTTCCACATATGCCCCCCGCTCCTCAAATCCCCCACGCCCCGCCAATGCCGCATGCTCCGCCGATGCCACAAGCCCCGCAAATGCCGCACCTTCAGATGCCGCAGGTTCCGCCGATGGCTGCGCCAAAGATTCCACCGGCGGCGGCTGCACCAAAGAGTCCCGTATCCTATCTGCCGCTGATTATTGTCTTGAATGTGGTGCTGCTGCTGGCCATCGCGCTGGTGCTCTACTTCGCCCTCAAACCACACTGACGGCCCCCACCCGAGCCCACGTAGGGGCGGCCGCCCGCGGCCGTCCAGGTCGAGCGCAGCTCGGCAGGTTTCTGACGTTGCCAAAAATGCGGAGCTCTGCTCCGCCGGACAGCCGAGGGCGGCTGTCCCCACGTGGTTCTTCGGGTATAGCGCCGGCGTCCCTTCGGCTACGCTCAGGGCAGGCCCGCCGGCTGTCGGGCGCCCGCCCATCGGTTTGCAGATCTAATTTTTTTGGGGCAAAAGGATAAGCAGTTCAAGCTCAGGACTTGGCAGGTCGCCGGGCACGAACGCCGCCAGGTTACGGGCCCGGCGCACTCCTTCCCACGCGTCCCCGCCCTGACTGATGCTGAAATACTGATACTTCAGCTTCACCGGAATTGCCGCCGGAGGATTGGGCACATGCGTGAGTTGTAATCCCGGAAGGGCCTGGTTGATCAGATGTTCTACCTGAGTGGCCGAGCACATTTTGAGTAGCTGGGGCGCCTTCTTGATGAGTTCTTCCTCTTTGGTGTCTGCCGACATCGCCAGAAACATGCGCGCCCCGGCAAAGTATTTTTCGTCGCTCAGCGCGGTGGCATAGATAAAATTCTTTACCCGATTCAGCGGGAGTGACACTACATTCGTCGGCACCACGGTCTCCAGCAAGCCGCGCAGCCGGTCGTCCAGATCCGAGAAAACCCGGCCCAGATTATCGTGGTCGTACAAGGGCAGATCGCGAGGGTGCATCTTCAACGAAAAAGTAGTCAACGAACCGCCCAGCGAAACCATGGCAGCGTACAACTCTTCAGGATGTCCGTTCTTCGCCGAAAACATGTGGTTGAAAACCGGAAAGTGAGCATTCACTGTGTATAACAGCCAGAAATCGGCAATGTCCGCGGCGGTAAATTCCGCCAGGCTAAGGTTCTTCTGCCGCCGCGTGCCCGAGAGCTGGCTGCTTTTCGAAGACAGGATTTCGATCATGCCACGCAAAATCCCCACCAGATATTCGCTGGCGTTGACGTTCAACAGCGGAGGCACGAAACGCGGGTTAAGGCTGAAGGTCCCCGCGTCGGTCTTTTCGACATTCGCGGTGCGCAGCACCGAATAGCCCTGCCGGCTGTCACCTTCCACCAGGAACCGCAAATTTTTGCGCGCAATCTGAATCGGCTTTTCGCTGAGGCCGTTGTTCTCGTCACGAAACTGCGTTACTTCGGCGGAGTACCGCGAGTTTCCATCACGCTGGGCGAGGGAAACATTCATTCCGCGTTCGCGATAGTCGGGGATGGTCAAGTACAAATCCACGCTCTTGACACCCGGTTCGAAAAACTCCGCGATGGATTTGGAGGGTGGCGGCGGGTCTGCGCCGGGGACGTCAAATAACAGCCCGTCGGGAAAAATCCCCTTGGCACGGGAAACCAGAAACTGCCCTTCGGTCAGCCTTTCCTGGTCGACGGTAAGTTCACTGAAGCCCCAGGCGCAGTATTTCAAGGACTGCAAGCGGAAGTTGAGCGAATCCTCAATAAACCTGTCTTGCACTTGAAGATGCTGAGGAGTCAGGAAAGTCCCCTTACTCCAGATGACGGGCTGCAGTTGCTTCATAGAGTTCCCAGCCGGGTGCCCACAATAACAATTCCCTAGCCGGGAAGCAAACGAGTACCGCAGGCGTCCGACCTCAGACCTCGGACCTCCAGCTCCCGTGTCCCCCACCGCCGGACGTACCTACCGCCGCCCACGTAGGGACGGGCGCCCACGCCCGTCCAGTCGACTGAAGTTCGGCAGTTTTCCTACGCACCACATTCGAAGCGCTCCGAAGCTGACGCCCGAGGTCCGACGCCCGCCACTGCTTGACTTCAGCCCAACACAGGCCCACAATTCCCGCCTTAGTGACGTAACAGAAAGGAAACTTCCTGCGCTCACCGTCCAATCTCGGAGGGATCGTGCTTGAAGTCGAGCCCGTTACCGCACCCTTGCGCGAGGCCCCCGACCCGGAGACACCTTTTTGCATTGCTCTCCTAGGGGATTTCAGCGGGCGCGAAAGTCGCGGAGTACTGGAGATCGGTTCTGCTCTGGCTAACCGTCGCGCCGTCCTGGTCGACCGCGACAACTTTGAAGACGTTCTTGCAAAGTTTCATCCCGAAATAAAACTACCGGCCGGAGGCGAGAGCGATTCGCTGGGCTTAAAATTTTCTGAACTCGACGACTTTCATCCGGACCGGATCGTCGAACGGGCCCAGATGTTTCGTCGCCTGCGGGAAGCCAGGATCCGGCTGAACGATCCCGCCACTTTTGCCGCGGCAGCGGAAGAACTGGGGCTGGCTCCCGCAACTGCAAAAGCGTCTAAGCCCGCCCCGCAGCCTTCCCGCCCCCCTGCTGCTTCCGATCTGCTCCCACCCTCCGGAAGTTTTCTTGACGCCGTTATTGAAGAAGCCACGATTGAAGATGCGACGCCTGAAGAGGCAATTGGTTCGGGTTGGCCAACGACCAACGACCCACGACGAACGACCAGCAGCCATCGCCAATCGCCGCGTTCCCGAGTGCCCGACGATCTTGAGCGCTTCGTCCGGCGCGTGACTGAGCCCCATCTTGCTGCCGTGCCCGATTCGCGCCAGGCGGAAGTGCTGGCGGTGATCGACCGCGCCCTGAGCTCTCAAATGCGTGCTCTTTTGCACGTCCCTGCTTTCCAGGCGCTGGAGGCGGCGTGGCGGGCCGTCTTCCTGCTGGTTCGCCGCCTTGAAACCGATTCGCAGCTCAAGCTTTATCTGATTGACATCTCCAAGCCCGAGCTGGCCGAGGACCTCGGCGGCTCCCAAGTTTTGCCCAGCGACGATTTGCCCGGCGCCGATTTGCCCAGGGCCGATTTGCGCAGCAAAGACCTGCGCTCCGCCGGCCTGTTTCGTCTGCTGGTCAACCGCAGTGTGGGCACACCCGGCGCTGAGCCCTGGGCATTGGTGGTAGGGAACTACACTTTCGGCCCGAATCGCCAGGATGCCTCGATCCTGGCTCGTCTGGCCCAGATCGCAAGCGCAGCCGGGGCCCCGTTCCTGGCCGGAGCCAGTCCGCGGGCCGTAGGTTGCGAGTCGTTTGCCGAGACACCCTATCCCGAAGACTGGAAGTCGGAAGCGGAAGGGGACGACGGCGCGGCCTGGGCTGGCTTGCGCCAGCTTCCGGAAGCCGGATACCTCGGACTCGCCCTGCCGCGTTTCTTGCTGCGTCTCCCCTACGGCCCGACCACCGACCCGGTGGAATCATTTTCCTTCGAAGAAATGCCGAATAGCCCCGCGCACGAAGACTACCTTTGGGGCAACCCGGCGTTCGCCTGCGCCCTGCTGCTGGCGCAATCGTTCAGCGACAATGGATGGCAAATGCGCCCGGGCGCGCATTCTGAGCTTGATGGATTGCCGCTCCACGTTTACAAGCGGGACGGTGATTCCGAATTGAAGCCCTGCGCGGAAGCGCTGCTTACCGAACGCGCCGCCGGCAAGATTCTGGAGCTCGGTCCGATGCCTCTGGTCTGGCTGAAGGGTCAGGATGCCGTGCGGCTGGTGAGATTTCAGTCGATGGCCCAACCGCTCGCCGCGTTAGCGGGCCGATGGAGTTAGCGCAAGTGGCAGCAGTGGAGGATTCGAAGAACTTGAAAGTCTATGCCGCCGCGTTGTTGCTGTTGCTGCTCATCGGCTGTCAAAAGCACCGAGCCGCGAGTTTCGACTACATGGCCAATCTCGGCATTGCGGTGGAGAAGTCAGACCGCAACTGCCTTGATATCCGCAACGGAACCCTTCGCCCTGGACAAAAAATCGTGCTCGTCGCTGCTTCCACGCCGGAAACGACCAGCGACGGGGAAATTGTGAAGAAAGTGGACCAGGCATGTACGGCCCCGGACCAGAACTCTCCAGGGGTCCAGCACTACGAGTTCAGGTTGGTCCGAGGATCGGTGCAGAAGGCGGTTCCCGCATTTGCGCTCGCGAATTTTGGCGGACCCATAACCATCGGGGAGAGTGGCGCCGTTGCAGATCTCGACGGAGACGGCCATCTGGAGTCCTTTCGCGCCTGTACCAGTTCTGAGGGCGTGCACCTCACGGTCTGGAGCGGCACGCCTCTTACCGGTGCGCGCCGCTGGCATTACTACTACTACCTGGGCTACGACGTTGATCCGACGTGCGCCGAGAGCGAAACGAAACCCGACAGTCCGTAATCGAGCAATAGTTTGAGGCGGTAGAGTCTATGGCAAAAATGTTGAGCGGGGAATTGTGGGTGAGCAAGTTTCCCAATAGTACTGACACCGATGACCTGGCCGATCCCTTCAAGGCGAACGCGAAGAAATTTATCGCGGCGCTTGAGGCGGCGGGCGCTACGGTTTCTGTCAATGCCACCCTGAGACCGAAAGAACGCGCGTTTCTCATGCACTGGTCCTTTCGAATCGCGAAAGAGGGGTTCGATCCCGAGAAAGTTCCTGAAATGGCAGGAGTCGACATCGACTGGGTGCACAAGGACAACAAAGGAAACAAAAGTTTGGACGCGTCTAAACTAGCTGCTAGCCAGATGGTTGACGGCTACGACATCGCCTTCCGTCCTGCGCTGGAGTCCCGTCACAGTGAGGGGAAGGCGATCGACATGGACATCTCCTGGAGCAGTGCCGAATTGAAGATCAAGGACGTCGCCGGTAACGATGTAACCATCAAGCTTGGCGCCAAAGACGGGAGCAATACCGAGTTACAGAAGGTCGGGAAAACTTACAGTGTCATCAAGCTGGTCTCGGATCCGCCGCACTGGTCGAGCGACGGGCACTAGACCTTTTGGTTCCTGCAGGAACTCAGGTCAGCAGTCCGCTGTCCTTTAACTGATCTTCGGTTCTCTCAATGCTGGGGATCAGGACGACCCCCTCCGATCGCGCTCTTCCCGCCCACCGCGCAGCATCATCCTCGCTCAGCCGGATACCGATCAGGAACTGCACCAGTTCGTCGTTCGTGGAAACGCGGACCGGTTGCGCAGTCACGCGGCCGGAATAAGGCACGAAGGCAACTTCAAAGTGGGCTCCTGCTTTATCGGATCCGGCCTTGGTGGTGATGCGGATCGTGCCCGTTAATTTTCCCATTCGGAGGCTCCGCGGCTCGAACCACCGCGTTTTACCACTTCTTTACCATTCGAGGTGCGCACTGAATGATTTCCCCGCGCCGATTATCAGATTGGCTCCCACATAAGTCAAGAACATGCCTGGTGACCGACCCTTTGCTGGTGTGGGCGGGTGGTGTGGGGGGCCCTCGCCCGCCGCGGTTTGTTTCACGGGTTTATAGCCGGGCAGTTCTTCGGGCCGATTCGGTGCCAAACCCCGCACCGTGGGAGCTCGGGTCCCCGTTACCGTGGCGCAGCAGAGCTCCAGAGCAAAACCGGGTGATCTGCCCGACGCCCTCGATTAACTGAACGGATACTTGCTTTAACCATGCGGTTAGCGCGAACCGACTGACCGACCATGCTCATCGTCTGCCTCCCCCCAAGCTCCAGGTACAACGTTCTGCGAATCAGCGAGTTGATACCAATCAAGCCTAATTTCGAAAAACTTCTAGCTCTTGGCCTGTCACCTGCATTCATCGCCGGCAGCAGATTAGTTTGGGTATCGACCGCTGGTGGAGGTAGATCATGAAAACGCGCAGCGGTGACGGGTCCATGAAACACTTATCGAGCACCTCATGGCTGCTTTCGGTCCTCGTTCTACTTTCCGGGGGAGAAACATTCGACGTGGCAGGCAACATGGCTCAGGATTCCAGCGCCAGCTCTGACGGCAGCTTTGGGATAACAGGAACAGTTGCTTTCCGCACGTCCTGCTTCAGTTCGGGGACGATCACGCCTGGAACGTTTGCCCCCGCTTTTCCGCCGCGAGTCAGGCGGCTGTCTTGGTGCCCTGGACGGGTCCGCCTCTCCCTTCCGCGACCTAAATTCGGTGAAAACTCAGGACTGGCCTTGACTGCGAAGGATGCTGGTGATATACACAACGTCCACGTGGATTGGGGAGGGAAGAGCCCGCCCTTATTTACGACACCTGCCCCCCGTTGGTGTCCTCGGTCTTCCCTTCACCCGGGAATTCCATTATGCGCATAGGATGCGGAGCAAGACCACGCTAGCAACTTCGAGTCGAAGAAGGGAGTTCATATGGGTCGACAAAGCGCGCAACACAAGTTGGATCGCGTTCGCCCTCCTCGGGTTCAAATTACCTACGATGTAGAAATTGGCGGGGCCATCGAAATCAAGGAACTGCCATTTGTCGTCGGTGTGCTGGGAGATTTCTCGGGCCAGCCGGAGCAACCGCTGCCCAAAATGAAGGATCGAAAATTTGTAGAAGTGAATCCCGATAATTTCGATTCCGTGCTCGAAGGCATGAAGCCGCATTTGTCCTTCGCGGTGGAGAACAAGCTCAGCGACGACTCCAACGCTCCTCAACTCAAGGTCAATCTCAACTTCAAAAAGATGGAAGACTTCGAACCCGCCAATGTCGCCCGGCAGGTGAAGCCTTTGAAAGAATTGCTCGATTTACGCACCCGGCTCGCCGATCTGCGGGGAACTTTGCAGGGCAATGACAAGTTGGAAGAAATCCTGCTTGACGCCGTCGGCAACACCGACAAGCTGGACAAGTTGAAGGGCGAGATGGGACCGAAAGAGGGAGGGTCCAATGGCTAATCCAACCCAGGCGCAACAGGCCCCGGCGGCTGCAACGGTAGAAACTCAGGATAAAGGTTTGCTCGACCAGATTGTGGAGCAGGGCCGGTTTGGCAAGGACACCACCGCCAAGGAACGCGGAAAGAATCTGGTCAAGGAGTTTGTGGCCCAGGTCCTGGACGGTTCCATGACCGTGGCTAAAGATGCGGAGATGATGATCAACGCCCGCATCGCACAGATCGATCACCTGCTCTCCATCCAGTTGAACGAAATCATGCATCACGCCGCCTTTCAGAAGCTGGAAGGTTCGTGGCGCGGCCTGAAACATCTTCTCGATCACAGCGAAACCGGCACCCAGCTTAAGATTCGGGTGATGAACGCCACCAAGAAGGATTTGCTCCGGGACATCGAAAAGGCGCCCGAGTTCGATCAGAGCGCGCTCTTCAAGAAAATCTACGAAGAAGAGTATGGAGTTTTTGGCGGCGCTCCTTTCGGCGCGCTTATCGGCGATTACGAGTTTGGAAAACATCCCGAAGACTTGGCGCTGCTCGAAGGCATCTCTCACGTGGCGGCTCAGGCGCACGCTCCATTCATCAGCGCGGCAGACCCGTCTTTACTCAATCTCGAAAGCTTTACCCAGCTCGATGCGCCGCGCGACCTGGCCAAGATTTTCGACAGCACGGAATACGCCAAGTGGAAGTCGTTCCGGCAAAGCGAAGATTCACGCTATGTGGCGCTGTGTTTGCCCAGGACCTTGTCACGGCTGCCCTACGGCAAGGAGACGAAGCCGATCGATGAGTTCAGCTATGAAGAGCACGTGGACGGCACCGACCACTCCAAGTATCTGTGGATGAACGCCGCCTACTCGCTGGGAACCAGGATGACGAATTCGTTCGCCATGTATGGCATGTGCGTGGCCATGCGCGGTGTTGAAGGCGGCGGTCTGGTCGAGGGTCTGCCCACCCACAACTTCTACACCGATGAAGGCGATCTGGCCCTGAAGTGTCCCACCGAGATCCCCATCACTGACCGCCGGGAAAAGGAACTTGCCGATCTGGGCTTCGTTCCCCTGGTGCACTGCAAAGGTACCGACTACGCGGCTTTCTTCAGCGTGCAGTCGGCGCAAAAGCCGAAGACTTACGATACGGATTCAGCCAACGCGAATGCCCGCCTCTCCGCTCAGATCCCATACATCATGGCGGTTTCACGGTTCGCGCATTACCTGAAGGCCATGATGCGTGACAAGATCGGAAGCTTCATGTCCCGCACCGAGGCTGAGGCATTCTTGAATCGCTGGATTACTCGTTACGTTGTTCCTGATGACACTGCGTCTGTCGAAGCCAAGGCAAGGGCTCCTCTGCGAGAGGCGCGGATCGATGTTTCGGAAATCCCGGGGAAGCCAGGTTGTTATCGTGCTGTAGCGTTCTTGCGTCCGCACTTCCAACTGGAAGAGCTGACGGTTTCGCTGCGGCTGGTTGCTGATCTGCCGGCGCCTGCAAAGTAGCCGGTCCATCTTTCAAACTGTAGATTGCCTCCATCTTTCCGGAGGAAAAGGAGCGAACTGTGGCTGTTAATGCATATCTCTACATCGACGGTGTCGAAGGGCCAAGCACCAGCAAACCCAATCACATTGACGTTTTGTCGTTTAGCTGGGGCGTAAACCAAACCTCAACCTATGGCGCGGGGGCTTCCGGCAAAGAAGCCAAAGCGGGCCGTGCCGATTTCAGTAACCTGACAGTCATGAAAGTGCTCGACAAGACTAGCCCTAAACTGGCAGATCATTGCGCCTCCGGCGACATTCTGGACAAGGTTTATATCCTTTATGACAAGCCGGTTGGGGACGGCCAGCAGGACTACTTCCGGATCTTTCTGAAAGACGCGCTCATCACTTCGGTGCAGTTGTCGGGCAGCAATGAAAACCCAACCGAATCGGTGAGTTTCGGCTTTCAGGCAGTCGAAGTTGCCTACCGGCCGGAAAAAGACGACGGAACCCTCGATGGCGCTTTGTCCGCGGGCTACGACCTCGAAACCCTCAAACCGGGGTACGCAGCTCCGGACGTATTAGGTGGTTAACCACGTGACCGCGAAGCAACTGTTCGATGAAGGCCGGGTACGGGAAGCGCAAAAGGTGCTCACGGACTATCTCCGCGAGCACCCCGGCGATGTCGCGCAACGTACCTTCCTTTTCGAACTGCTGTGTTTCTCCGGTGACTATGATCGGGCTGAAAAACAGTTGGGCGTGCTGGCGGAGGGGGACGCACAGACACAAATGGGTGCGGTCCTGTACTATGCTGCGCTGCACGCGGACAAGACTCGCCACCAGGTTTTTGAAAAGCAGGATTTCTCCAAGGAGCCCTCGGCTTCCCCGACCGGTGAGCTGAATGGTCGGTCCTTCCAGTCTTTGCGGGACGCCGATCCCGACCTGGGTGCCCGCCTCGATGTGTTCGCGGCGGGCGCCTATCTCTGGATTCCTTTTGAGCATATTGCCTCGGTGGAAATAGAGCCGCCGCGCCGTCTGCGCGACACGCTCTGGACGCCTGCATTCGTTAAGACCGCACCCTCTTTCAAGGGCACCGAACTCGGTGAAGTGCTGATCCCGGCGATTTACCCCTATTCCTGGAAGAATCCCAACGAATCCGTTTGGCTGGGGCGAGTTACGGACTGGGTAGCCGACGAAGATGGAAAAGAATATCCGTCGGGACAGAAAGTCTTGCTGTTGGATGGGGAAGAAATTCCGTTCCTCGAAATACGCTCGCTGGAGTTTGCTGTAGCCCAGATCGCTACTCCCGCGGCGAGCTGACTGACCTGGTAATCGCCTCATGCCGCTGCGTGAAGACCTGCTTACCCCGATTGCCGGTGACAATCCCAGTGGAGCCGACCTCCGCTACGACAACAAGCTTCTGCTCTACGACAAAATCCGGGAGCTCCGCCGCCAGGACGACGACCTGAACCAGGGGGAGTGGCAGCACGAACGAAAAGTCGGAGATTATTCCGGCGTCATCCGCATGACCCAGGAGGCGCTGGCCACTCGCACCAAGGACCTGCAACTGGCGGCCTGGCTCACCGACGCCCTGCTTCGTACCGAAGGCTTTTCCGGCCTTCACCAAGGTCTTACTTTCTGTCATGCGCTGATCGGCACTTTCTGGGAAAGCCTGTACCCTCCGATTGAAGATGGCGATCTTGATCTGCGAGTCGGCCCTCTGGAATGGCTCGGCACCTCGCTTGAAATTCCCATCAAATCGGTTCCCATCGTTCGCGCCGGCTACGACTTGCTCAAGTACAAGGATTCCAAGCTGGTCGGTTATGAAGACCAGACGCCGAACGACAAAGACAAAAAGGCGCGCGCCAAGAAAATCGCCGAAGGCAAGCTGGCCCCTGAGGCCTTCGACAAGTCTTTCGTCGAGACTCCCAAAGCGTTTTATCTTCAAACCGAGAAAGACCTGGACGCTACCCTCGTGGCGGTTCAGCAACTTGACGATCTTTGCACCGCCAAGTTCGGCCCCACCGCTCCCTCCTTCGCCAAATTGAAGACGGCGACTGAGGAAGTTCGGCACACTGTTCATCAGTTGTTGCAGAAGAAGAGAGAAACCGAACCGGATCCTGTCGTCGTGGCCCCCGAACCGCCCGCGGCCGCCCAAGCTGCGGCGCCCGTGGAGGGGGATCAGCCGCGGGCCTCAGGCACTCCAGTGCTGGTTGCGATGGCCAGTGCTGAGCCGGTTGATCGCCGCGACGCCGTGGATAGGGTGTCCAAAGCGGCTGCCTTCCTGCGCAAACGCGAACCGTATAGTCCCGCTCCCTATTTGATGATGCGCGGACTGCGTTGGGGGGAACTCCGCGCCGCCGCCAAGCTCGGCGATGCCACTCTGCTTGAGGCGCCTCCCACCGAACTACGCCAGCAACTCAAGCGGCTCGCGCTCACCCAAAAATGGGGCGAACTGCTGGATCTCGCGGAGACCGCCATGGCCATGCCCTGCAGCCGCGCCTGGCTGGACTTGCAGCGTCTGGTGGTAGAGGCCTTGACCGGCTTGGGAAACGAATATGCGCCCATAGCGGACGCGATCCGCTCCGAACTGAGAGTGTTGCTCAGCGATCTGCCTGAGCTTCTCGACGCCAGTCTGCTTGACGACACTTCGGCCGCTAACCCGGAGACTCGCGCCTGGCTCAAACAGCTTGCCCAGGCGCCGCTCAAGGACACCCCGAGCCCCGAAGCCGCGGAAAACCCGGGTGCGAGCAATGGCCAGCCGGCCGCGGCCTCCTGGCCCGCGAAGGCTCCAGACAGTTACGCCTCGGCCCAGGAAGCCCTGAAAGCCGGAGAGGCCGAACGAGCCTTTCAGATCATGCGGCTTGAAATTGCGCGCCAGCGTTCCGGCCGGGGGCGGTTCCAGCGCACTCTCCAACTGGTGCAGCTCTGTGTTTCGGCGGGCAAAGACGCAATCGCGCAGCCTCTGCTCGAAGACCTGATGAGTTCCATCGAAGCCCACAAGCTCGATGATTGGGAGGAGAAAGAGCTGGTCGCCGCTGCCCTGGCCACAGTCATGACGGTGAGCAAGAAGGTGCAGTCCAACGCCAACGAACGGCAAAAACTTTTCGAACGGATCTGCCGCCTGGATCCTGTCCGGGCGCTAGGATCGTCAGGGTAAGCCATGGCGCGAAATCAAGGCGACGTCAGCGTTACGCTCTCGGTGTTGGATCGGCTTATCGACAGAGAAGCAGGCTCTCAGGTCGAGGCCCCTCTGAGCCGTTCTCAATCCGTGCGGCAAATGAAAGCCGCCGTGCGCCGCGATTTGGAGTGGCTGCTCAATACCCGGCGTATTTTCCCCGAACCTCACGAATCCCTCAAAGAGGTCAATCGCTCGCTCTACTGCTACGGTCTGCAGGATTTGTCCAGCTATGCCATGGGCAACGCCGGTGATCAGGCGAAAATACTCCGGCAGTTGCTGGCCACGGTCAAGCTGTTCGAGCCGCGCCTGGGGAGCGTCCGTCTCGTTCCACTCGACTCCTCGGCTACCGGCATTCAGGAGCTGAGGGTGCGCATCGAAGGCCTGTTGCTGATGGATCCCGCGCCCGAGCCGGTCTCATTCGATACCTTCATTGAATTAAAAAGTGGCGTCTGCCGGCTGTCCGGAGGCGCGAATGCGGGATGACCTCCTGCTTTACTACGAACGCGAGCTGGACTACCTGCGCAAGATGTCCGCCCAGTTTGCGGAAAAGAATCCCAAGGTTGCCGCACGCCTCGTGCTCGAGCCTACCAAGTGCGAGGATCCCCACGTAGAGCGCCTGCTGGAAGCGTTTGCCTTCCTGGCGGCGCGCGTGCATCTCAAGATTGACGATGACTTTCCCGAGATCACCGAATCCCTGCTCACGGTCGTGTACCCGCAACTGATTCGCCCCATTCCTTCGATGTCGATCGTCGAGTTCGAGCCCGACCCGGAAAAGGGCAAAATGACCACGGGCCTTCTGATCGAGCGAAATTCGAACCTCTACTCGCGTCCCGTGGGAGGTGTCCCGTGCACCTTTCGGACTTGTTACGACAACGTGTTGTGGCCGCTTTCCGTCACCGCCGGCGAATGGAAGGTTCCCAGCCGGCTGCAGCCGCCCGTGAAGGCCAGTGATTCCTCGGGCGCGGTGCGAATCGAATTGCGCTGCGCTCCCGACGTACTTTTCAAGCAGCTGAAAATTGATCGCCTGCGCTTCTTCCTCGATGGCGAAAGTGGCTTGATCAATACGCTTTACGAGTGTTTGTTAAGCAAGCTCAACCGGATTATTGTCCGCGATCCAACTCCGGGATCCAAAGTGAGGCCGGTGACGCTGCCCGCTTCGGCGGTGCAGGCGGTGGGTTTTTCCGAGAAGGAAGGCATGGTGCCCTACGCGCCGCGTTCCTTTGCCGGTCATCGTCTCCTGATGGAATATTTCAGCTTCCCGGAAAAATTCTTCTTCGTGGACGTTACGGGCCTGGAGCCGATTTGGGCGAATGGTTTCAAGGACGCCGTCGAGTTCATCTTCCTTATTTCGGAAGCCGAGGGAGACAACCGCCGTGAGCGGTTGGAGCTGGAACTGTCAAAAAAGACCTTTCGCCTGGGTTGCACTCCGGTGGTGAACCTGTTTACCCAGGTTGCGGAGCCGATTCAGTTGAGTCAGCGCAGGTATGAATACCAGATTGTTCCGGACGTGCGGCGGCCCTTTGCGACCGAAGTGTTTTCCGTCGACGAAGTCAGCGGCATCAACACCACTACCCAGCAGAGCATGAATTTTGAGCCATTTTACTCGCTCAAGCATTCCGGCCGGGGCGGGCAGGAGCAATGCTATTGGCTGGCCCGCCGCCGTGTCTCCAATCGCCCCAACGATGAAGGCACGGACATGTTCCTCTCCCTGGTCGATTTGTCCTCGCAGCCCATCAGCCCGGACGCCAATATCTTGTCCATCCGGACCACCTGTACCAATCGTGATCTGCCCTCGCGTCTGCCTTTCGGCAGTGAGGACGGAGACTTCGAGATGGAAGGCGCATCATCATTGAAGCGCATCGTGGCCCGTCGCAAACCCACGCAACCGATCCGTCCGCCCATCGGCAAGAGCGCATACTGGCGCCTTATCTCCCATCTTTCGCTCAATTACCTTTCTCTGGTCGAGGGAGATAACCCGAGCCCTGAGGCGGGGAAAGACGCTCCCCAACAAGGCAAGGACGCGCTGCAGCAGATCCTTCGGCTCTACGATTTTGGCAGATCGGCGTACTCGCAAAACGTGATCGACAGCATTCTTCGCGTCCGCAGCAAGCGTCATTTCGCCCGCGTTTCATCATGGGATGGCATTTCTTTTGCCCGCGGACTGCGAGTCGAACTCGAATTGGATGAAGATCAGTTTGTGGGCGGCGGAGTGTACCTCTTTGCCAGTATCATCGAACGGTTTCTCGGCATTAGCGCATCGCTGAACAGCTTCACCCAGTTGGTAGTGACCACTCCTCAAAGAAAGGATGTCGTGCACGAATGGCAACCCCGGGCGGGGCGGAGAATCCTGGTCTAAGCGACAGTCCAATCGCGCAGACGATTCAGGACGATCCTTGTTCGTTTGAATTTTTTCAAGCAGTGACCTTGCTGCATTGGCTGCGCAAGGGCCTTCCGGTGGGCCGCTTCTCCAATCCGGAAGACGAAGCGGTGCATTTTCGCGCCAACAACCGCCTGGTATTTCCCGCCAGCCAAATTCAGGATTTTGAGTATCGCGACCATGCTCCCGCGCAGATGACTGTGAACTTCATGGGCTTGACCGGGCACATGGGGGTTCTTCCTTATTGCTACACCGAGCTGATCCTTGAACGTCTTCGGGAAAAAGACACAAGCTTCGCTTCGTTTCTGAATATCTTTAATCATCGCATTGTTTCTCTTTTTTATCGGGCCTGGGAGAAATATCGTTTTCCGGTCACCTACTATTTGGGGGAAGAAGACCGGTTCACGCATCATCTTTTCGATCTTATCGGTCTAGGCACACCTGGGCTTCTTCATCGCCAGGCCGTGCCTGACATGGCTCTTCTGCACTATGTGGGAATGCTGGGCCTGCAGTCGCGCTCGGCCGCCGCGCTGGAACAGATTCTTAGCGACTATTTCGATGTCCCGGTAGAGGTCGAACAATTTGCCGGAGCATGGTACCGTCTCGATCGCGCCACTCTGTCCCGTATGAATGAGGGCGAGAGCATTCCCGAACAGTTGGGCGAGGGGGCCATCGTGGGGGACGAAGTTTGGGATCAGCAGTCGCGAGTGTGCGTCAGGCTGGGTCCTTTGACGCTGGAGCGCTATCAGGACTTCCTCCCCGGCGGCGCCGCCTTCGAGCCGTTGAAGGCGATGACCAAATTTTTTTCCAACGATGAAGTCGATTTTGAAATCCAGCTCATCATGAAGCGTGACGAAGTACCGCGCTGCGAAGTCGGTGCTGACGGCGCGCTTCCCAAGCTGGGCTGGGTTTCATGGCTGAAATCAGAGCCACTTTCCAGGGATCCCGAAGACACTATCCTGCGTTTTTGATGGGAGGGAGTATGGGTCTGAATCTGAAATCGCTTATTGGCAAGTTGAACCATGAGTCACGCTCGGCGCTGGAGGCTGCGGCCGGGCTTTGTGTCTCCCGTACCCACTACGATATCGAAATCGAACACTATCTGACCAAACTGCTGGATCAGACCGATGGCGACTTTGCCCGCATTACGCAGCATTTCGGCGTGGACAAATCCCGCCTCTCGACCGAATTGATGCGCAGCCTGGATAAGTTGAAATCGGGCAACGCCCGCACCCCGGCGCTCAGTCCGAGCGTGCTGGAAATGCTTAAGTCCGCCTGGACGATTGGCTCCATCGATTTCAACGCGGCTAACGTGCGGACCGGTTTCACCGTCCTCGCGCTCGTTTCCGAACCCGAACTGGCACGCATCGTGCGCGAAGTCAGCCGCGAATTTCAGAAGATCGAGGCCGAGTCGCTGCGCAAGGATTTCGCCGCCATCGTGGCCGAATCACACGAAGAAACTCACGGGATCGCCGCCGAAGAACCGGGCACGCAAGAAACCGCCAGACGGATGGGAGGGAAAACTCCCAATCTCGATCAATACACCGTCAATCTCACCGAGAATGCCCGCCGCGGGAAGATCGATCCGGTTCTGGGCCGGGACCTCGAAATCCGCCAGATCGTGGACATCTTGACCCGGCGCCGGCAAAACAATCCCATCCTCACCGGCGAGGCGGGAGTCGGAAAGACCGCCGTGGTCGAAGGATTTGCTCTCCGCGTAGCTCAGGGAGACGTTCCCCCGGTTTTGAAAAACGTAACCATTCGCACGCTCGATCTGGCCTTATTACAAGCCGGAGCCGGCGTGAAGGGCGAATTTGAAAACCGCCTGAAGGGATTGATTGAGGAAGTGAAATCTTCGCCCACGCCGATCGTCCTTTTTATCGACGAAGCTCACACCATGATCGGGGCCGGCGGACAAGCCGGGCAGAATGATGCCGCCAACCTGCTCAAGCCCGCGCTGGCGCGGGGCGAGTTGCGCACCATCGCCGCAACCACCTGGTCAGAGTACAAGAAATACTTCGAGAAAGATGCTGCCCTGGCACGCCGCTTTCAGGTCGTGAAGGTGGAAGAGCCGACGGAAATTCAGTGCATGGTAATGATGCGCGGGATTGTGGCCTCGCTGGAAAATCATCACAAAGTCCGCATACTCGATGAGGCCGTCGCAGCCGGGGTCCGCCTCTCCCATCGCTACCTCGCCGGTCGCCAACTCCCCGACAAAGCCGTCAGTATTCTCGACACCGCGTGCGCGCGCCTCGCGCTGGGGCAAAATACTACGCCTCCCGCCATCGAAGACGCAGTCCGCCAGATCGACGATTACGAAGTGCAACAACGCATTCTGGGCCGCGAATCCGCGGTCGGCGTCGATCACGGCGAAAGGCTGGATGAGATTCGCAAGCTCAAGGCAGAAGCAGAAGATCGAATGAAAAAACTGCGCGAGCGCTGGGACAAGGAACGCGATCTCGTAGTTCAGATCCGAGAAATTCGCGGCAAGCTGGAAGGAGAGCAACCGGGCAACGGCTCCGGTCCGGGCGCCGCTGGAGGAAATGGGCAACCCGCTGATGGCGGCGGCGCCGCTTCAGCCCGCGCTGCGGTTGCCACCGTCGCCCCTGTCGCCGTAGCCGAGCCGGTTCCGGCGGAACTGCGGGCTCAACTGTCACATCTTGAGAGTGAGCTCTCGCAACTGCAAGGTGAAGCTGGCCTGATCCGGGTCTGTGTCGATGCCAAGATCGTCGGTGAGGTGATCTCCGCCTGGACCGGAATTCCCGTCGGCAAGATGATGAAAGATGAGATCGACACCATTCTGTCCTTGCAAAAGATGCTGGGCAACCGGGTGATCGGCCAGAGCTATGCTCTCGAGGTCATCAGCCAGCGGATCCAGACTTCGCGAGCCAGTCTGGATGATCCCAACAAGCCCGTCGGAGTGTTCATGCTGGTGGGTCCAAGCGGCGTGGGCAAAACCGAAACCGCGCTGGCCTTGTCCGATCTTCTTTATGGCGGCGAGCACAACCTCATCACCATCAACATGTCGGAATTTCAGGAAGCCCACACCGTTTCCACGTTGAAGGGTTCGCCTCCAGGATACGTCGGATACGGCGAAGGCGGAGTCCTCACCGAGGCAGTGCGGCGCCGCCCGTATTCCGTCGTTCTGTTGGACGAAGTGGAAAAGGCTCACCCCGACGTGCTCGAACTGTTCTATCAGGTCTTCGACCGCGGCATGATGGAAGATGGTGAAGGCCGCGAGATCGATTTCAAAAACAACATTATTATCCTGACCAGCAATGCCTGCACCGACCAGTTAACCAAGCTGTGCGCCGATCCGGAAACCACTCCCAGCCCGCAGGCGCTGGTTCAGACTCTGAAACCTGAGCTGAACAAGATCTTCAAGCCCGCTTTCCTGGGGCGCATGGTGGTCATCCCATATTTCCCGGTAAGAGATGAGGCCCTGAAGAAGATCATCAACCTGAAGCTGGCCAAGATCCAACGCCGGATTCTGGAAAATCACAAGATCACCCTGACCTGTGACGACAAACTGGTCGACGAGGTGGCGCGCCGTTGCACCGAAGTCGAGAGTGGCGCGCGCAACGTGGACAACATTTTGAGCAACTCGCTCTTGCCCGACATTTCCCGCCAGCTTCTGGGCCATATGGCCGAGGGTGAAAAGCTGAGTGCGATTCATGTAAGCATCGGAGATAGCGGAGAGTTTGTCTATAATTAGCCGGCTGCGACGGGCGGGGACGCCCGTCACAACACCAACCCCCATTCGATGGAGCGACGGGCGTCCCCGCCCGTCCGAAGGTGAGTCTCAAAGAATCTGCGCACGTGGCAGCGATCGCCGGGAGTATTGGCGAGGGGCCTCACGCAAGATTCCTCTAGAGCTACGAAGCACTGCGGTGCGGCGAAATTATGGCCTATACACAGCAGAATCGGCTGATCGCGGTCGATACGCCCCTGGGCGACGACGTATTTCTTCTGCAGAGCTTCCAGGGGGAAGAGGGCATCTCGCGTTTATTCCGCTTTAACCTCGAACTGCTATCCGAAAAAAGCAACATTTCTTTCAAGGACATCATCGGGCAAAACGTCACTCTCCGAGTCGCCCTTCCCGACGACAAGGAACGCTACTTCAACGGCTTTGTCAGCCGTTTCGCCCAGAGTGGCTCGGATGTCCGCTTCACCCACTACCAGATGGAGGTTGTCCCCTGGCTGTGGTTTCTCACCCGCAACGCGGATTGCCGCATTTTCCAGAACATGACCATCCCTGACATCATCCAGAAAGTGTTCAAGGATCGCGGCTTCACCAATTTCAAAGTCTCCATCACCGGCAGCTTTGAGCCGCGCGAATACTGCGTCCAGTACCGCGAGACGGATTTTAATTTTGTCTCACGCCTGATGGAACAGTACGGCATTTTCTATTTCTTCCAGCACGAGAATGGCAAGCACACCATGGTCGTGGCCAACTCCCACACTGCCCACCAGGCTTGCCCGGATCAGGGAAAGGCACACTTCAACGCCAGCGTCGGCGTGCTGGAATCGGAAGATGTGATTACCAGTTTTCAGGTGGAACAGGAGCTGCGGACCGGGAAGTATTCCTTGACCGATTACAACTTCGAAACTCCCAGCACCAGTCTTTTGGCGGGTGAGCCAACCGTGGTCAGCGTCGCCCAGAACAGCACCTACGAGGTTTACGACTATCCCGGTCTCTATCTGAATCAGAGCCAGGCGAGTGAACTGACCAAGATCTACATGCAGGAGGAGGAAGCCAGTCACCAGGTCATTACCGGAACCGGAACCTGCCGGGGCTTCATGTCCGGCTACACCTTCGATCTGGAGGAACACTATCGCTCTGATCTGAACACCAGTTATCTCCTGACCGAGGTTCGGCACGTGGCTTCGGTGGGAGAAAGCTACACCTTTGGCGACGAGGGCGCCGGCTCCCACTACTCCAATCATTTCGCGTGTATTCCCGGGGCGGTTCCGTTTCGTCCCGCGCGAGTTTCGCCCAAACCCCTGGTCCAGGGTCCCCAAACCGCCGTGGTGGTAGGGAAGTCCGGCGAGGAAATCTGGACCGACAAGTATGGCCGGGTGAAGGTGCAATTTTTCTGGGACCGTCTGGGCAAAAAGGATGACAACAGCTCCTGCTGGATCCGAGTTTCCCAGCCCTGGGCGGGGAAAAACTGGGGCGCCATGTGGATCCCGCGCATCACCCAGGAAGTAGTGGTCAGTTTCCTTGAAGGCGATCCCGATCGCCCCATCATCACCGGGCGGGTATACAACGCCGACAACATGCCTCCGTACGCTCTGCCCGACCAGCAGACCAAGAGCACCTTCAAGTCCTACTCTTCCAAGGGAGGCGGAGGGTTCAACGAATTCCGCTTCGAAGATAAGAAGGGGGACGAACAGGTCTTCATGCATGCCGAGAAGAATCTCGACATTCGGGTCAAGAACAACGAGTACGAAACGGTTTGCAAAGATCTTCACCTGATCGTTGAGCAGGACCACTTTGAACACATCAAGAACGATCATCACGAGACTATCGATCGTGACTATGTCCAGTCACTCGGTCGCGACCATCACCTGAAGATCAGCGGCAAACAGGCTATCGCCGTGGATGGCACCCAGTCGCTGAAAGTGACGGGCGATGTGGCGGAACAGTTTAACGGCAACCACTCCGAACAGGTCAGCCAGGCGCTCTACCTGAAAGCCGGGATGACCGTCGTGATCGAAGCTCCCGTGGGGATCACGCTCAAATGCGGTGGCAATAGCGTGGTGGTCGACCCGGTGGGCGTGACTCTGACTTCGAGCGCGCTGATTACGATTATGGGTTCGCTGGTGAACATCAACTCTGGCCCCGGGTCCCCCGCTGGCACCGGCACGCCATGTTCCCTGGTTCCGCCTACCGCTCCCAAGGCCGCCGAGGAGGCCGACAAAGCCGATCCCGGCGAAATGGCCGAGCTCAAGGCGGAGCAGATCCAGCAGCAGCAGGGCAAGTACGGTTCCACCCAATTCACTCCCTTCAATCCGGCTAAACAGACCGCGAGTGGCGAACAGAAAAAGCCGCATTGGATTGAAATCAAGTTGGTAGACACGGAAGGCAATCCTGTCCCCGGCGAGAAATACAAGATCACATTGCCCGACGGGACAACCGTGGCCGAAGGCACGCTCGACGGGAAAGGCTTTGCTCGCGTCGATGGGATCGACCCCGGCACCTGCAAGGTCACGTTCCCCAACCTGGACGAATCGGTCTGGAAGCCAAAGTAAGCGAATAAGCTAAGTTTCTGAACTCACGAGAGGAGACGGCAGGCGATGCCTCCAGCAGCACGACTCACTGACATGCATGTGTGCCCCATGGTAACCGGGGTCGTGCCCCACGTTGGCGGACCCATCATTGCGCCCGGTTGCCCCACCGTGCTCATCGGCTTCTTGCCCGCCGCTCGGGTCACCGACATGGCAGTCTGCGTGGGCCCGCCCGACATGATCGCCATGGGCTCTACCTCCGTGATGATCGCCTTTTTGCCCGCCGCCCGCATTGGAGATATGACCATCCACGGCGGAGTGATCGTACTGGGAGAGTTCACGGTCATGGTCGGGGGATGAACCAGTGGGGCTCGCGGAAGGGTACGCCTAGGGCAAGCAGCACCACGCGGGAAGGTCACAACGCCGGAAGGACGGGGAGGCACGACGGGGAAGGGCACAGTCGTGCCGCTAGTGGCTGAAATAGTCCGGCTTTAGCCGCTGCGGGCGGCTTCACCTGCGGCGCTGATTCTTACCGCCTGCTGGGATCGCATTCCAAACCGCTTTTGCGAGGGAGCAAATTGTGGGATTTCACGAAGTGAAGCAGGGCGAACATCTCTCCGGCATCGCGGCGGACTATGGCTTCCCGGACTTCACCACGATCTGGAACCGGCCTGAAAACACCGAGTTGAAGCAGAAGCGTGTCAATCCCCACGTGCTTCTTCCCGGGGACAAAGTGTTTGTCCCCGACAAGACCGTGAAAGAATACTCGCGTCCGGCCGACAACCAGCACCAGTTCGAAGTACTCACCAAACCCCTGTTTTTGAAGCTGGAGCTGCACCGCGAGTACGATGACCCCATCGCGAATACCGCCTGCGACCTGATCGTAGAATCCGATACTTTTGCTCTCACCTCTGACGGTAAAGGAAAACTCCAGCAGCAGATTTCCAAGAAGGCCCACAGCGCTTCGCTTCGCATCAAGGACAAGCTCCAGCTGCACGACTCCGAAATACCTTTCGAGAGATTACTCGCCATTCGCATTGGCGATCTGGATCCGGTAGACGAACCTTCCGGCCAGGTGGCGCGTCTGGCCAACCTGGGCTATTACCGTGGCCCAATCGACAAAGATAAAGTTGACCCGGATGAGTTCAAAAGCGCTGTGGAAGAATTTCAGTGCGAGAACGGCTTGACGGTGGACGGCAAAATTGGTCCCCAAACCCAGGCCAAGCTGAAAACTGTGCACGGTTGTTAGCGGTGCGGATCAATTCGCGCTTGGGGTGATATGGCTGGCAACGACGCTTCTGGAACCGTGCACAGCGCCACCGACGGTGGTATCGCAGGCAGCCATCCCGCGCTGGCCGATGCTGGCGTACTGGTCGGGCCGTCCGCTGCGAAAGAGCAGAATCTTGTTACTGCAGGCTTGATCCCGGTGGCCTGCTGGCGCGTCGACGACGTTCGTTTCGATTTCGACTCCTCCTTTGTTCTCCCTGCCGTGGCCGAAGAAATCACGGCGCTGGCAAAGTTGCGCGAGGCCCACAAGAAGCCGGTCGTGCCCCGAACCGACCCCAAAATGCCGCAGTTTATCTTCCCGCCGCTCTCCATCTTCGGCCATGCCGATCCTGTCGGCCAGGACGACTACAACAAAATACTTAGCGGGCGTCGCGCCGCCGCTATCTACGGAATGCTCACCCGCCGGGATGAGGTCTGGGAAGATCTCTACAGCAACAAAGGCGTATTCACCGGCCCCGCCGCCGGCGACAAATGGGGCCCGCGCGCGATTCAAACCATGCTCACCGAATTAGGGTTTCCTCCGGGTAACAACGATGATCAGTCCGGTTCGGACACAACCAGCGCGGTTCGCGCATTTCAGTCCTCCCAGGGACTGGCCGCCGACGGCGATCCCGGCCACGAGACTCGCAAGAAATTATTCCTGGCCTACATGGACAAGCTGTGCGGAGCCGATTTCAAACTGGACAAAGAAGACGATTTTCTGGCGCGCGGAGAAGACAGCGCGGGTAAAGGCGACTTCCAGGGATGCGGAGAGTTCAATCCCGGGCTCATTTTCTCCGATCAGCAGAACCAGGACTTCGAGCAGGACAAAGACAAGACCGCCCGGAACGAAGCCAACGCTCCCAACCGTCGCGTGATGGTGCTGTTGTTCCGTCCCGGCAGCAAGGTCCTGGCTGCGAAGTGGCCTTGCCCGAAGGCAAAAGAAGGCGTCGCGGGCTGCAAAAAGCGCTTCTGGTCCGACGGTGAAAAACGGCGTACTAACCGCTTGCCTGATCAAGAACGCAAGTTCGAAGATACGAAAGATACCTTCGCTTGCCGCTTTTACCAACGGCTGACCACGGGTTCACCCTGCGAGCGTCGCATCATTGTTGATGGATGGATCATTCGAATTGAGAAGGCGCAAGGCCTGGATCGCAATGACACGGTGACGCTCGAATCCAAGCCAGTCGGCTATCACGGTGTGGTCTCAGCCGCTCACGCGACCGATACCGGCGAGTTTCTGGATTTCGTTTTTCCGCAGGGACCGGAGAGTGATTACGATGTCTCCGTAACCATCGCGGGAACCGCATATCAAGCCTGGCTGCGCTTGCATCTGCCCGGCAAAGGCCAGGGACTTGAACCGCCGACGATGCAATATGGCCCCAACGAAGAGGAACCTGACGTCTACGCACACGCAAGCCCCGTTTCTGGAAGGCCGGTCGTAGTCGAAGGCGATGCCTAGGTAAAAAGCCATGAGTGGCCCGCAGTTGCAACTCGGTCTCGTCAATGTACGGTTGGCCAAGCCCGCCCAGCCGGGGCATGATCCGGCTCCGGTCGGCATGCGCGTTTGGCTCGACGTACCGTCCAGCCGCAAATTCGACATCCCCAAACGTTCGCTGGATCCGGTGTTTCAGGAATTTGAAATCGTCGCGGATCCCAAAGATGACAAGCTGCGCCGGCTCAAGCCGGCGGGGGCGTCGGCCAACGCGATTGCCCGCATTGACCTCAGTGAAACTTACTGGTGTTTCTGGTCCTTTGGTCAAAAGCTGGCCGTCGAAAACAAATTCCAGAAGGTCGAGGGTTTTGGCTGGCCGCTGCCGGCTCCTCTGAATGCCCAGAAAGACCTGATTTTACCCAACAACCGGATTTTGTTTCTGAAGGAGTTCTCTCTATCTGGTTTTGATCTCTTGGGGAAAAAAGATCCGCCTGCCCAAATGATGACGAACCGTCAGGCTGCCCAGAAATTCTACGAGGAGTTGCATATCGGCGTGATATTTCGCGAACAGGAAACCAGGCCGCTGATTGTTGGCGCGACCCGCAATAGTACGCTTCCGGCTCCTGATCTTTTTGTGGGGGTTCATTCGAACAAGGATCCGGCCACGAATTCTACAACCACAACAAAGTTGTTACATGATGTTGCCGGTATCAAGAAAGACCTGGCCAAACTTCCGGTGCTGAAGCTGACTCTGGACAAGCCGCCCCTCGATCCGGACCCTGAAGACATTGAACCTTGCCCACGAGTTGGGCCACTGCCTCTGGTCGGACCCGGGTCAAGGCACTCGACTCATGAATAACCCCAATCTGAACCAGCAGGAGCAGAACGCGTACCGATCAGACATGGAGAAGATGCTCGGTGGTTTAGGGTTGGGATTGCCAAGTGCCGACTTGATGAAAATGCTCGAAGGCGATTCTCACACCCGCGACCTGTCGAACCTGATGGGAGACATTCCCCAGGATGCCTCTGGTCTTACCTTCTTGCAGATTGCGATCATGCGCCGGGCGAAAGAACTCCGCTTCAAGGGAGAGTCCTAAGCTTAGACGTACCTGTTGTCGTGGTGGCCGGATGGCCACGCCACCGCAAAGCCGCGAAGCGGCGAAACATTGCAGCCCAGGGCGCAAGCCCTGGGTTAGAAGGGGAAACGAAGCAGCCCTGAAAGGGCGAAAGAAACACGGCCTGAAACCTTGGACGAACGACCTCAAATTACTTGCTGTCCAACCCCGCCAGCGGATTATCAAAATCAAATCCAAACAATCGCGGATTCTCCCCGATCACCGCCGCGGAAATGATGTAAAAGACGTAGTCATACGTTTCCTGCGGAATCTTGTTTCGATGTAGAGAAAGCAAACGCCAGAAATTCCGCTCTCGCGGATTTTCCGGCATGCTGCGAACCAGGGGAAGCATCTGGTCCTCGCCCCAGTTGTAGCAGGCGATCACCAGCAGCCCGGACGCCTGTGCGTCGGTGGTGTACAGATCTTTCAGGTATCGGGCCGCCGCCTTGGTCGCCTTGTCATAGTGGTCGCGTTCATCGCCGGGATCGGGCCGGCTCAGGTCGACCAGCGGACCCAGGTGCAACCCATACTTCAACGCGGTTTCCGGGATGAACTGCCACATCCCCTTGGCATAGCCTTTTCTGGTCAGTGGGCCAGTGGTGTAGGCGTCGAAGTTGCTCTCCTGCATTGCCAGGTAGAAATATTGCGGCGGCAGGCCTTGCGCCAGCATTTCCTGCGAAATCGTGGCCGTGTACCCATTTTGTTTGGCAGTCTGGATCGCCCTCGTGAACCGGGGTGACGATTGCCACTTCTTGATGTACTTGTTGACCTCGTTCTCAAAGTCGGGCGGCATGTCGAGTTCGCATTCTCCAAAAATGCGCGCTACGCGCAGCACCAACCGTTGCTGTTCGGTCATCTTGGGGTTATAAACGTGGAGCGTGGCCAGGAAGTGGTCGTAGTTCTTTTCTATCTCGTTGCGCCGGTTCCGAAATTTCTGGAGTTTCTCCGTGGCCACCTGATTGTGGCTTTCCGACACGATGCCCTCCAGTTCGGCCAACTCCACATCCAGCGATTTCATGGAGTAAAACAGTTCTTCCGCAATCGCCTTCTGCTTGCGGTTCTGCAGACCTTCATAAAAGGCATAGCTCCCCGCGACCATCATGGCCACAACCAGCACGGCGATGATCTTGTCATACTTCCGTTTTTGCTTGGTCTGGACGTGGGCGAAGGCCTGCCGGACGTACATCGTGTGCTGGCCTACGGTTTCGTCCTCCGTGGCCTTGCCGAAATAGTGGTCAACATAACGGGACAGCACAGTCTGGCTGCCCGCTGGAGGCGAATCTGGGGTTGACGGCTGTTCGACTTCCAGAGAGAGTTCGGGCCCGTAAATACCCAGTCGTATGGTTGTGGTGTGCTGGATGGGAGTGAATTCAACGCGTTGCGTGCCGATATAAATCCCGTTACTGCTGCCCAGGTCCCGGATCCACCAACGCCCGTTCTCAAACACTATCTCGGCGTGATAGCGGCTCACAAAGTCGTTATCGACGAAAACCTCGCAATCCTCCATGCGGCCGATGCGAAATGATCGTCGAAATTGAAAACTTCGCCGGTCGCCAGGCGTTAGCTCCATGCTAAGTTTAAGCAGGGGAGCCACGCCTGTTTGTCGGCCGCTGGTCGTCATGGGCCTGTAGTTTATAACAATGACCATGCCTCCTAGAAAAAGGCGGTAGTGTCTGGAGTCTTGAACCACAGAGGACACGAAGGCGCATCAAGGCCCGAATTCTAAGGGTTTCCTTCGTGTACCTTAGTGTCCTTGGTGGTGAAATCAGGGGCTATCAGGATGCCGGCACGTCAAGTTTGCGCTAACAATCGAGATGACTGGTCCTTCCAAACCTTTACAGATTCAAATGAATTCGGCGGCCGGTCTGCGCAAATTCGCGGCGGGGGGCTACCTCTACGCCTTGCTGGACGCCTACGACAATCCCACCGTCCCCCAGAAGGTGCAGGAACTCGGCCAGGAATCCGCCGTCTCTCTTTTTGTCGGCGAGGCTGAGAAGAAATATTGGGACCTGGCTCCGTACTTGATCATGGTTCAGGAGGAGACGCTGGATTGGATGGTGCGCGCCATCTGGAACGCGCCCTGCGGCGTTTTCATTCTTTCCAAGTCTGGACTGGAGAGCCTGCGCACCCACTTCCGCAGGTTTCTGATCGTGCAGTTGCCCGATGGCGAACGCTGGTATTTTCGCTACTACGATCCCAGGATCCTGAAAATCTATCTCTCCAACTGCCGCGCCGACGAACTGGAAGTCTTCTTTGGACCGGTGCGCGCTTTCGGTATCCCCGAGCCGGAATCCGATCAGGTCTCGCTTCTTCACACCGGGCAGGAAGTCCGCGCCGTCGGTGAATCCTCAGCTTCGTCCCCGTTCCTGCGCATACGCCGCGAACAATTCCAGGCACTCGACCAGGCCAGCTCGGAGGAGTTTGAGGCGCGGGTGATCAAGTTTATGAAAAACGCGTTTCCCGCACCCTGCAAGGCGCTGGGCGACCAGGGAATTCGCGAACTGGTTCGCTACGGCACCAGGACTGCGGCCAGCTATGGCTTCACTCGCGAGAACGACCAGTATCAATTCATTGAGCTGATTTTTCTGCTGGGCAGGAAATTCGACCAGAATCCCAACCTCCCCTGGGTCCAGAACATCCTTAACGATTCCCGGGAGAAAGACTCAAGTATCAAAATGACACGGCTGCGCCAGGCTGCTGCCGGATATCTCTCTGAAGCAACCCGCAACAACCCTGAATAAGTCGAACCAAATCAGTAAACAGTCTGCCGTGAGCGCCCTCGCGTCTCCCTGCTGCTTGATTCCGCCTCGCCGTGGCCTCCTGCATTGCACAATTTTTAGTGCTTCAATTTCCAGAAAGACGCTATGATTCGTACGCTCTGTGGCGAGGTTCGGGGGTTTCGAATATGGCGGCTCCGGTGTTGCCGCAACGATTAGCCGGCCGGTACGAGATCAAGGAAGTGCTGGGAAAAGGTGGCATGGGCTTGGTCTATCGAGCCTATGACATTTTGATCCGTCGCGACGTGGCGCTCAAAACCCTGCGCGAGATTCCTGATCCGGCCGCTCTGCAGTTGTTCCAAAAGGAATGCGATGTTCTCGCCCGCCTGTGCCATCCCAACATCGTGGAGATCTTCGACACCGGAGAGTTCGAAGACGATGGCCAGAAGAAACCGTATTTCGTCATGCCCTTGTTGCAGGGCAAGACTCTGGAGAACCTGATCCGCAGCGCCAGTCACCGCCTGACGGTCGAACGCATTGGCGAAATCATGACCCAGGCCTGCCGCGGTCTGCAGGCGGCCCACGAACGCGGGCTGGTGCACCGCGACCTGAAACCCAGCAACATTTTTGTGATGGAGGACGACTCCGTCAAAATCATCGATTTCGGAATCGCGCACATCACCAGCGCCGAAACCACCATGGGACTGAAGGGCACTCTTCTTTATATGTCGCCCGAGCAGATCGAGATGAAGCCCCTGTCCCCGCTCTCCGATATTTTCTCGCTCAGTGTGCTCTGTTACGAAGCCCTCACCGGGCGGCAGCCCTTTCGCCGTCCCAAGGAAGAAGAAATTGCCGAAGCCATTCTGCATGAGATTCCGCCACCCGCCTCGGAACTGAATCCCGCCGTCAGCCAGGCCGTCAGTCGCGTGATTCACAAAGGCATGGCCAAGCAGCCCTGGCATCGTTACTCCACCGCGCGCGATTTCAGTGACACCCTGATCAAGGCGGTGCGCAACGAGCCCATCGAGTTCTTCGATCCGGTGCGGATTCGGCCCAGACTGCAACGCGCCACCCGCGCCCTGGACGAAGGCGATTACCAGTTTGCCGGCGAAATCCTGGGTGAACTGGAAGCCGAAGGCCACATCGACTCCTCGATCGGAACTCTGCGTGAGAGGCTCGATCGCTCCGTCCGCCAGAAGATGATTGCGCAGCTGCTGGAGAGTGCTCGAGCCCGATATGAGGAGGAGGAAGATCCCCTGGCTCTGCAAAAGCTGCAGGAGCTCTTGCAGTTCGAACCCGATAACCCAGACGCGCTCTCCCTGAAGAGCAAGATCGAAAGCCGGCGCAGCGAACGCCAGATCGAAAACTGGTACCGGCTGGCCCATCAGCATATCGAAAATCACGCCTACGCCCACGCCCGGGAAGCTCTGCACAATGTTCTTCAGCTCAAGCCCAAGGAAGCGCGCGCGTTTCAACTGCTTTCTGACGTCGAACGCCAGGAGCAGGAGTACAACAAGGTGCGCCAGGAAAAAGCCCGCTTGCACCGGGCTGCGGTCGACGCCTGGAAAAAGGGAGACGTCAGTGCCGCGCTCTCCAAGCTAGGGGTAGTCCTGGAGCTGGACCGCCAGGCCCGCGATTCGTCGAACCCGGAAGTGAGCGCCGGCTATCAGAGCCTCTACAACCAGATCCGCTCCGAACATGACGCCATGAACAACGCTTACGCCGAGGCGCGTAAGCATCTCGTAGATCGTAATTGCGCCAAAGCCCTGGCCATTTGCGACGACTACCTAAGCAAGTACCCCGGGAACGCGCTTTTCCAGGCGCTTAAATTTGACGTCGAGGAGCAGGAGCGCCAGGATCTTTCCGCCTTCATCGCCTCCGTCGATCGCCAGGTCGAAGCTGAATTTGATCTCGACAAACGCGTGAGTATTCTGAAGGACGCTCTGGCCGCCCATCCCAGAGAAACCCACTTCGAACGGGCCCTGCGCCTGGCCACCGATAAGCGCGACCTGGTCAACTCCATCGTGGCGCGAGCCC
>WNFA01000306.1_pt1 | contig 39614 bp, 32 predicted proteins | sample 5400481 | NCBI WGS metagenome assembly WNFA01 (sample SAMN13153340, study PRJNA577476) | soil metagenome | isolation source: 120 cm saprolite under Douglas fir tree site 2 hole 1 replicate 2 | place: USA:California | collected 2015-04-18 | reverse complement strand
ATTGGCCTGGAGTTGAAAAAGAAAGGTAAGCCCATTCCTGCCAATGACCTGTGGATCGCCGCACTCTGCCGCCAGTATTCTCTCCCGCTCTTGAGCCGAGACCGGCACTTCGATTTCGTCTCCGGACTTCGGCGCATCGCTTGGTGACGGCTCGCATCCTGTGCTTACTTCCTCAGAACAATCTCCCGTTTCCTGACACAAGAAGATTCATAAGGCTACTGGCGCAGTTTCCCCGATACCTTTGTATCCGCTTGGCAACCCTGTGCTATCAATTGTGAGAAACTCGTTATCGCGCCGGTGTTGTGGTCCGAGAGGCCGGTGAGGGATCGCAGTAAAAGAGAGAGCCGAGAACCGGATGGCATACCGCAGCGAAATCAAACTGGCCCTCGACGAGATGATCTCCGACGAGACCGGAATGAGATTTCAGGGTCTCACAGTGATTCACGCACAGCAGAAATGGCCGCAGCTTGTGGCTTGCGAGCGCAAGAAGGATGGCGGGCTGGATGCTCATGCAGATGGGGCATCGCAACGCGACGGAAAAGGTATCGGTTTGGCCTGTTCGATCAGGGCGAGCTTTAAGAAGCTTAGCGATGATGCCGAGCAGGTAAAGAGGCACCATCCTGATGTTCAGTTACTCATTTTCTCCACTGCGGAGAAGGTCAGCGAATACGAGAAGGAGCTCTGGAGCCGGAAGATTCTTGAAAAATTCGGGTTGCAGCTCGTCGTTGTTTCACGCGAAGAGTTCATCAGCTGGCTCCGGGCTCCAGCGCAGTCCGAAATTTGCCGTGAGCTTGGAATCGCCCCCGCAATGGGGCAGGACTTGGAACCTGCATTCGAACGCGCACAGAAAGCCGCCCAGGAAATCGCCCGCGACTGGGATCGCGCGTACCGAAAGCCGTGGCGGCCTGTGATTAATCTCAGCGCTTTCAAATTGGACGAACACGGAAATCGGATCGAGGCAATAACGACCGACTCGCTCGGAGCCTCCCTCGGTGAACGACAGCGCATTATTCTCGAAGCGCCCGCCGGCAGTGGAAAGACGACAACGCTTGTTCAATTCGCACAGCGAGCGTTGTCAGCGGGCGCACTGGCATTTTTGGTTGATCTCCCTAAATGGGTCAGCTCGCACAAAAACATTCTGCCTTTTATTGCTGAATACCCTGCCTTCACAGCGAACGGTCTCGACGCGACCTTGCTTTCGAAGCTGCGCAGCGAGCTCCCTCTGACCTTTTTGCTAAACGGTTGGAATGAAGTGTCGATCACCAGTGTGGAAGAGGCCGACATAGCTCTGCGCGATCTCGCGCGGAGTTTTCCGGCGGCGATCATCATCGTTGCGACGCGCACGCATCGCCTCACGCCGCCCTTAGATGGCGCTCTTCGAGTGGAAATTAGTGCACTTGGGCGCGCCCAGCGCAATGAATATCTGGATTTGGCGCTGGGGAAAACTGCGAATGGTCTGAAAGCGATGCTGGATAGCAATCGGGTGTTGCACTACATCACCCGGACACCCTTGATCCTTGCAGAAGTCGCTGATCTCTATCGTTCTGGAAAGGATATTCCTCCGACAAAACTTGGCGTACTCGCGGCCGTCATGGACGCGATCGAGCAATCCACGGAGCATCGAGTCAGCTTGCAACAAGCGCCGTTGTGGGGGCACTCAGTCGACTACCTTCGCGCGCTGTCTATGGCAATGACTGCGCGCGGCCAAATCGAACTAGGCGCCCCCGATGCCCGCGATGTCATAAATTCTGTAAGCGCCGCCCTTCGAACGGCTGGCCACATCACCAGCGTGCCGCAGCCTGATGAAATATTGAATGAACTTTCAAAACGTCACGTTCTCGTACCGACACACGGTCGCGAGATCTCGTTTCGGTTCCAGCACCAGCAGTACCAGGAATTTTTCGCGTGCGGCGCTTTGAAAATGCGCTTGCTGGAACCCGTGCAAGGGAAAGGTCCCAATAAGGACCGGGCTTTTCAAAAGTCGTACGTCAATGAACCACGATGGGAGGAGTCTCTGCTGATGCTTGCGGAAGACATTGGAGGCCGAGGCAAAGAAAAGCCGATTTTTGAGGCAGGGGCAAAACTGGTGCGCTTGGCCCTTGAGGTTGATCCAATTTTTGCTGGAGAGCTCGCTCGACGGTGTGGGCCAGCAATATGGAGCGAAGTACGGAATGAAATTGGAGTGGCGCTCCGCGCCTGGTACGACGTGCCGGATCCAAATCACAAGCAATGCGCGTTGGCAGCAATGCTCGCGACGGGATCGGATGATTTCAAGGACATCGTCGTTCCTCTTCTGACCTCGTCGAAGGATGAGTTTCGCCTTGCCGTTTATCACAGTGGGGCCGAATTCCTGCCGTCGAGCTTGGGGCCAAACTGGAGCGATATCGTGCATGGCTGGCCTGAGGACGCTCGCCTCGAGTTTGTGCTGCAATTGGCCGATGATCCGTGGCTTTCGGACAAGGTTGAGCAGTTCGCCCTTTCAGATCCTAGCGCGAAGGTCAAATGGAACGTCGCTCGCAGGCTAAGCTGGTATGGCTACACGGAGAAAGTCGAACAATTGCTGACACCGCTCGATGACGCAGCTTTCCGTGAAGCTGCGCGCTCATTGCATCCGGACGAGATTCCGCAGTCGCAATGGCCACGCGTCGTCGCCGTGTACGAGCAAATTCACAAAGAAGCGTCCGACCCTTTCGAGCGACTGCGCCTCCTCCACGTTTTGCAGACGTTCGGTGGGACGAAAATCGTCGAAAGAATGAAAGCTGAGCTCGATGGGCTTGGACCGGACCAATTGAAGCCGGGGGATAATCAGGGACAAATTCGGTGGGCCCTCGATGAGCTGCAGAAGTCTGATCCGAAATGGGTTAGCGAGTGGGCCATGCGGAAGGTGTTAGATAAGTCGATTTGGTTTGGGGCATCGCAAGGTCTCATCACCCAGGTCTCCGATGAAGAGCGGGAAGCTCTTTACTCGCGCTTCAGGACTGAAGTCCTCGACCAGGCTGAGCAACAACGCGTTTTAAGAGTGTTGGTCTCGGTGATGGATCCGCGATTTGCAGCTCGCGTCTTCGCAACGGTTTGCGAGATTCGCGCGGAACTTTCGTACCCGCCAGTTCATGATCAAGCGAAATGGAATCTCTTTCGACAAGTTGAGGATCTACTTAGGCCCATAAATCCGGCCGTGCTCCTCGAAGGCATCAGCGAAAAACTGGACAAACCGCCGGAGGTCGTTGAATTGGACATCCTGACGGACACTTTGCCGGCCACGAACATTTCAAAAGCGGATGTAAGGAGCTCTATTTCCGAGGAAATGCGCCTCAAGTTGCGCGCCTACTTAAAGCGGGGGGCAAAGCTCGGTGCCGATCCCGATGGATTGCCTGCGAGTACGAGAGCTCACCTTGCGCAACTGCTCGCGAACGTGGGGGAGCGGGAGGACCTTGAAGATATTCGGCGCCTGGTCAAAGCCGATTCGGTGAGATTTGAGAAAGTTCAGGCGGCGCGAATGAAAGGTGACCGCTCGCACGACGAGACCGGTTACGGTTTGCTTTATCTCGAGGCCGTGACGATGGTGGATCCTGCCGAGGCGGATGGCGTCGTGGTGGAGCTCATTCGGTCACAGCAATACGAGCATGTGCTTTCGCAACGACTCCCATTCTTGGCTGGAAAAAACAAAGGACAGCTAGGTTTCGGAACAAGTCGGATGGACTTCAAGAAGATTTGGAAATCGCGAGCCGGTGAGCCGGATGAGCGGTTTGTGGAAGAGCGTCGCAGCCGCTTTGCGGACGCACTCCGTGAGCAAATGGAGCGAATCAAAACGGAGCGCGAAGCTGCGACAGATAAGCGCCCATTCGATTATCGACTGAAAATCCTCGGCGGCGCGCTCGCAGCGCTCGACGGGAGACGATCGACGAAGCTGGTCTTGGAGCTGATGGAGCTGCCAGGACGTTGGGACGGCTGGACCAAGGTGGGCGCGCTCGAGAGCTTGCTTTCTTGGGGTGTCCGGTTGGGTCTGGAAGAAGTGCTGCGAATTCTCGACCCCGTGATTCAAGAGCTTCGGGCTGCGGGCATACACAGCGACAACCAAAACGCCTGGCTATTCGCGCGGTGCCTCTCTGTCCTGGCATTTGCGGAGCCGCCTGCGGCGGGCGTCGCGAAAATCCGCGCTTTGATTTCGGAACTTCGCTTCCGGCCTTATGAACTGGACGGTGTTGTGGCGGCGCTTGGGGCAAGCCGCTGCGATGGCGCCATAGACGTGTTGATGGAGTTCGCGGGAGTTGACGGAAAGGGCGTGGAGGCCATAGGAGAATCGTGGATCAAAGCGATTGCAACTCTCGAGGGTACGCGGTCGAGCGAGATATTGCTGTCGTTTGTGGATCCGAACGCGAAGGTGTTCAATCGAGATTTCATTCCCGACCATCGATACGGCGACCTCCTCGCGCGACTCCTGGCCGAACGCGCAGTTAAGGACAAGGTGCTCAAGGGTAAATTGGTCGAACTGGCGAATGGCGGTCTGCCGCCGGCAAAGCGAATGCTTCTCGCAAAAGTCTTCAGCCAGTTCGCCGGCGAGGATGATCGCGTGGAGGGACTTTGCATCCTTCGCGACGACGGGTCGGGCGTTCCCTACGAGCTGGTGCGATCGATGGAGGAAGCCTTTCTGGAGCACCGCCCGTATGGGCCGGGGAGCAACACGTACACCATCGTGCCTCGGGGATCAAATGCACTTCGAAAACGCCTTTTCGAGATGTCGCTGACAGACCCACTCCGGAAACGCTCGGCCTTTGCATTACTCGGTCAGATCGAGGTATGGCGCCTTGAGCATGGACGTCCGGAGGACGAGCCGCGGCATCCAGCGGTGGATTCGGGCGAACCCTGGCCGCTTCTCTCATGATTGGAAGGCAAAAGTGGAAGTTGGCGCGGCATTACGTGCCGCTGATCCGGGGATTGCTGCGGTTCAAACGAAAAGAGCAGCAACCTCTTTGTGCAATGCCTGCTCAAATGGTTTCGTGATGTTGTTGTGTTTTACGAACTTCGGCTCAGTTTTATTCGCGGTCGGCTTTGCTACTCGGATAAGCAACGCCTCAAGCTCCCTCAAGTATTTGGCTTTGCCGTTTCGAATGATGTACAAGTCAAATTGGTCCCATTTCCTCTGAGGATGGTCTTTCAGGTGGTCCGCCAGTCTTGACCGTAGGCTACTGGCAAGACCAACGTAGTAAATGTCCCCGTTCGTGCGAAGCACGTAGACTCCGCACTTCCGCTGACCGATGAATTCTCGAAAGCATTTCAGGTGACGCTGAATAGCCCCAACAGAGACGCCGTTGATGTGTGCTGCAACAAGAGGCTGTTGGATTGTGATCTTTACTTTCATACTTGAATCATGACGTGGGCTTATCGACGCGAGGAGCGTACCACAGGATTAGGAGCCTTCGGCAGAACATCATTCGGCGGGTGGCCCAGACGTAAGCCCCGAGATCAATTTCAATGCCCCAAGTGTCGAGGTTACACGTGGGTCTTCGTTTTTTGGGTGGTGCCCCAGGTGCGGTTCTTGAATTTTCCTTTCCACGCCATTCATTCGATTGCACTTAAGTTTACTATTGACAAACATACTGAATCTATGGAATGCTTTCGTATGTTATCTCGAACAAACCTCGCTGATCCCTCCCGTCGCTCCAGCCTTAACCCTCGTCCTGTCAATCTCTTGCAGCCTCTTTTTTACCCTGAGCCTCGAAGGGTGCGCTCCCAAAAAAGTCAAGTCCTTTATAATCAAGCAAATCCAGCCTCTTTTTGTAAAACACCAGGGTGGGGGGTACCTTCACAAATCTCCCCTTTGGAATCAGCAACTTCGATCAGCCTCTTTCTTGCCCTGAGCGCGGGATGCGAAGGGTTTCCCCTCCAGTTGCAATTGTTGCAACTGAGGATCCGGCGAAGGATGCGAATCCTGAGCGACGATCAGGAGTCCACGGAATCTCACAGCCCTTTCTCGCCACTCGCCACTTGTCCCTCGCCACTTTCCTGCTCGGAACTCCTCCGTTGCACTGAAGCGCAAAAACGCCTCTTTGTAAGTCCTTTGTTTGCCGCTCTTACGCACTCCGTGTCGCGTAAGTCCTTTCCTTGCCACTCTTACGCAAACACCCGGGATGAGGTACCCAACGCCTCCCCGCAGAGCTTCGCTTCCGCCGTCACCTGCGTCACGTGGCGCCTCTATCCCCTGTGCCCTCAGTCGATTGCGTATACTTCCTGTCACCACGGGGGTGTGGGGCCCGCTCCAGCTCTTCTCGCCACTCGCCACTCCGTCACTCGCCACTTTCCTCCCGTCCTTTGTTTTCATACTCTTACAAATCCCTTCTCCCACAACCCCTTTCGTTTCACATCCATACAAATCCCCCGGGGGTGTACGTCTCCGACCTCCAAACCAGCAATTTCGCGGCTTGCGTTGGAGCAAAACCGACGGAATTCGTCAAACTGGCGAGGAAAGATGGGGAAAGATTTGATTGTGCAACCTGGTTGCACAAAGCCAAGGAACTACCGAAGGAGGGGTTTAAAGGGGAGGTCGAACGGCATTTGACCGGAAAAGAAACGGAGCCCTGGGAGATTATCTACTTCAAGCTCTACAAGAGTCAGCTACCGGTTGTCGAGAAGGCCATCGAAACTGCTGCTCTCATGCTCGGGACCGACAAATCCCGCGGATATTGCGTGGAGATGATTTGCGCCGATTTTCTAGCAGGCGCCAACCTGGGAGAGACTCGGCCATAACTTTTATTTACACGGACTTCAACGAATCGATGCGCCTACGCCAGAAGCAGCCTCGGCTCAAGTTGGACCCGGAAGAGTACGCAACGGTTCGAAGATGGGTGCTCGAACGAGATGGTTGGCACTGTCAAGAGTGCGGTTCCATGGAAGACTTACAGGTCCATCACATCAAACCGAGGAGCCGACTTGGGGACGATGTCCTGCACAACCTGATTACTCTTTGTGTCGATTGCCACAGGAAATCGCATGGAGTCCACCGCCAGAGATGAAGTCCAACCTTTTCTAGGCACTGATATCGTTGACAGGAACATGCCCGCAAATGCAACGACCACCGGATCTACGGGATGCCGGTATTCGACGCCGGGATGCGTCAGGTAATAAACCGTGGGGTAGCAAACCAGGACGAGAGCAAGCGGGACCATGTACGGCGATGCTGCACGAAGGCCGCCGCGGATCCCCAAAAACATCAGCAAAGTCAAAGCAGAACACATCGCAATGTTGGCAAATGCAAAGGGCTCGCGGGCTAGATAATCACTCCGCAACGACCAGAATCCGGTCCACGTAAAAATGAATCGCTTCACGGTGAGCCACAGATACAGTGCTGGATTTCCTCTGAGGAATTCCAAGGACAAGCGGCGCTTCTCCAAAACGTAGGCCGCTTCCCCCATGGTGCGGTACTGTTGCATTTCCCCGTCATTGTGCGCTGGGTTGGTCCAATCAGGATACAGGTCTGATGTATCGCCTGTGTTGCTTTCCCAAAAGATCATCCAGAACGTGCCGCGAAAGGGAACGATATGACCAAAGGTTTTGTAATTTCGTAGAAACCAGGGTGCAATGGCTATCGTGAGGGACAGCATCGCAATCGCCACACGCGAAAAGCCCGGTGATAAATGGCGCTTATGACGCTGCCAAAGAACCCATGCAAGTAGCGGCGGAAGGGTGGAGAGGATAACCGGATTGGTGAGCGCCGCAAAAGCCCAGAGGAGTCCGTAGGCGCTCCACACCCCCAGATCCGAGCGTTCCTCAATCTCCAAAGTAGCCCAAAGGATCAGGGCCATTAGGAGCGCGTCTAAACAGTATCCCCACACAAACGAACTCGCGAGATAAATCGCATACGGAAAGAAGGCCCACAACCATGCAGCCCAGGCGGCAGCCTTAGGGCCGAAACACCGCGCAGCAACAAAATATACGGGAACGCAGGTGAGGGCCGAGAAAACCGCATTCAGAGCGAGAATGATCCATGCGGATTCTCGCGAGTAGGATCCGAACAGCCGGAATACTCCCGCCAGCAAGCCGGGATAGACCGGCGTGGTCCACGCCGTGGGCCCTGTCTTGCCGAACAGCGGTGAACTGAATCCTTCTCCCGCTGCTATGGACCGGGCAATTCGTCCTTCTTCCCAGCCAAAGTTCCAATGATCGCGGTCAGGGTCAAGAGTTGCCCCAATCACAAAAGGGATAACCGCTAGCCGAATTGCCAGTGCCACAAGCGCTATGAAGAACGGTAATCGCGATCTATGTAAAGGTCCGGTCGGTGTGTTTTGAACGGCTATACCCTCTGTGGCTCCTGAAGAGTCCTCTTCAGGTTATTGAAATATAGGCTGGCGCTGTTTCTTAGAGTAAACCATTGGCGCCTGAAGTTGCCTATAGAGTTCCAAAGGGTTACCGAGACGACGAAACAGCGGGCGGACTGGAGGTGGTCGTTTCATCGAATTCTAAATCGCTCTTGCGAAGCACTCGGGTATCCCTTCAGGCAGATCATGGGATTAACGGTGGGTCGAGTGCTCAACTGGCGAAGCAGTGCTGCAGTTGGGTGCGCCAGTCTGGCAACGCGATGCTAAATGTTTGCGCCAGATGGGAGTTTGAGAGAACGGAGTAGGCAGGGCGGGGCGTGCGAGATCCATATTCAGAGGCCAGGATGGGGATGATACGTCGGGCCAGCAATGGACGTCCTTGCGTGGCGGCGGCAAACCAAGATCGGACCTGCGAAGTGTGGGAGGCCCCGTCGAGAATTGCCCTGGCGAAGTCATACCATGTCGTTTGACCAGCCGCAGTCATGTGGTACGTGCCCGTGATCTTGGAAAATGCAGGAGCCTCGTTATTTTGACTGTAGATGTTCGCGAGAATTTTAGTTGTGGCTGCGGCGATATCCGCGGCACACGTTGGTGCTCCGATTTGATCGCAAACGATCTTCAGCTCTTCGCGTTCTGCAGCAAGGCGCAAAATCGTCAGAAGAAAATTTCGTCCGCGAGTTGCATAAACCCAGGCGGTCCGGAATATTAGGTGCGGCACTCCAGAGCTGCGCACGGCCTGCTCGCCTGCGAGTTTAGTTTTCCCGTAGACGTTGATTGGATTTGTGGTGTCCGTCTCTTCATAAGGGGCTTTCTTCGAGCCGTCAAAGACATAGTCCGTCGAATAGTGCACCAGCGCTGCACCGATCTTCTTAGCTTCCTCGGCCAATATCGCGGGAGCTTCTGCGTTGATCGCGTGGGCGTTGACTTGGTCGGTTTCCGCCGCGTCCACGGCGGTATAAGCCGCCGCATTGACAATCAATTGTGGGCGGACGTCTCGAACGGTTCGACGGATGCTATTTGCATCGAGGAGATCCAGCGCGTAGCGATCAGGTGCAACGACCTGACCGAGCGCCAGCAAAAGGCGATGAAGCTCGAATCCAACCTGGCCGTTCTTTCCCGTCAGCAGGATTCTCGGCTTCATCACGAGCGATACTTTGGCAAGCTTTCCGGCGGGATGTCACGCAGCCGGGGATTCTTGCGATCTCGCTCTGAAAGCACCGGGTCCGACGTACCCCACGAAATTGCAAGGTCAGGATCGTTCCAGAGGATGGCGTACTCGTCTGCCGGGGCATAATAATCGCTGCACTTGTACAAAAACGTGACGGTATCGGTAAGCGCGAAAAAGCCGTGAGCAAATCCCGTGGGTATATAAATCTGATTTTGTTCTTTTGCGGAGAGGAGAACGCTGGTCCATTTTCCGAAATGAGGTGAACCAACTCGTATGTCAACCGCGACGTCCAGCGCTTCGCCTTCGACCACGCGGCAAAGCTTCGCTTGGGGATGATGCAGTTGGTAGTGAAGGCCGCGCAGCGTTCCTTTGGCAGAACGCGAGTGGTTGTCTTGGACGAAAGTATCGCGGATGCCCAGGTCGGTGAACTTCGCTTGATGGTAGGTTTCGATGAAGAAGCCGCGCGCGTCGCGATAAATTACCGGGCGCAACTCGAAGACGCCAGGAAGGGATGTCTCGATTCGTTCCATTAACTCCTATGCTTCCGATTCGGGAATTTCTCTACCCGCGCCGATCTTCGCCGGCAGTCGAATCAGTCAGAAAGCTTTGTTCCGGACCGCGCAATCGCGTGAAGCGAGCTGTCACGATTCTCTTAGTATTTCTCATAGTACGAGAGGTAATCTCCGCCACGCACACCGGCAAGCCACTCTCCATTGGCTTTGTACCAGTCGATGGTCTGGTGGAGACCATCTTCAAGAGCGATCTTGGGCTGCCAACTTAATTCCGTTTCTATTTTTTTGCAGTTCAGAGCGTAGCGGCGGTCGTGACCTGGGCGGTCCTGCACGTACGACAGCAGTCTCTCTGGCTTACCGGTGAGTTGAAGGATGCGACGGACCATCGTCAAGTTTTCCTCGATGTCCATCCCGCCGATATTGTAGACCTCGCCGATTTTGCCTTTCTCGAGGACGGCAAGAATTCCGCGGCAGTTGTCCTCGACGTGCAGCCAGTCGCGTTGCTGTCTGCCGTCACCGTAAACAGGGAGTGGTTTGTCGCTAATAGCATTGGTGATCATCAGTGGGATAAATTTCTCAGGGAACTGGTAAGGACCGTAATTGTTCGAAGAGCGCGTAATTAAGGCGGGGAATTTGTAGGTGCGGACGTATGAGCGAACGAGAAGATCAGAGCCAGCTTTCGAGGCGGAATACGGGCTGCTCGGCTGCAGCGGAGAATTTTCGTCGGCAAAGGCGCCCGGAGGAATGTCGCCGTAGACCTCGTCAGTGGAAACGTGAACGAAGCGCGGAACGGAGAGCTTGCGAGCTATTTCGAGCAAGACGAAAGAGCCGGTGACGTTGGTCTGAATTACGGGGGCGGGCTCGTAGATGCTGCGATCGACGTGGGATTCGGCCGCAAAATGCACAACCGCGTCGCAGGCGCGCATCGCCGCTTCGACAGCAGGCGCGTCGCAGATGTCGCCTTTGACGAACAGATAATTCGGATTGCCGACGACTGATTCCAGATTTGCAAGATTTCCCGCGTACGTCAGCTTGTCATAGTTGACGACGGCGACATTCTTTTCGGTGCTGAGAACATATCGAATGAAGTTGGAGCCGATGAATCCCGCGCCGCCGGTGACAAACATTTTCATCGGGCGGATTCCTGACTGATTGGCGCGGCGCCTTCGTTTGCGTCAGATAATTTGTTCGCGCCTGTTTTCGCCACGAGGTTGTTGGCACGCAGCAACGATTCAAACGTGCCGGCGTCTGTCCACCATCCGTCGAGGGTTTCGTAAGTTAGCGAACCTTCCTGAACGTAGAAGTTGTTGACATCGGTGATTTCGAGTTCGCCGCGGCCGGAGGGCTTTAAGCGATGAATTTTTTCAAAGACCGTGGCGTCGTATAAGTAGATGCCAATCACCGCGAAATTGGATTTTGGGGCTCTGGGCTTTTCCTCGATGCCAATGACATGATCGCCGCTGATTTCAGCCACACCGAAACGCTCAGCGTCCAGAACTTCCTTTAAGAGGATCTTGGCGCCACGTTTTTGCTTCTTGAAGTTTTCGACCGCATGACGGATGTTAGTCTCAATAATGTTGTCGCCGAGGATGACGCAGATCGGCTCGCCATCGGCAAAATGTTCTGCGAGTCCGAGGGCTTCCGCAATGCCGCCTTCGCCCTCCTGATAGGTGTAATTCAGGTGCTTTAGGCCAAAGTCCTTGCCGTTCCCAAGGAGGCGCAGAAACTCTCCCGCGTTTTTCCCACCGGTGACGAGAAGAATCTCCTGAATGCCCGCGTTGACAAGCGTCCGGATGGGGTAATACACCATCGGCTTGTCGTAGACAGGTAGCAGATGCTTATTCGTCACTCGTGTTATCGGAAAAAGCCGACTTCCGGTGCCACCGGCAAGGACAACACCTTTCAATTTCCTCTCCTCTGAAGGTCAGCTCGTAAATGTTCCTTCTAAGATAGCAGACCCGCTAGGTACCCGCGAAGCGGGTGCTGGACGCGAGGGTCCTGGAGCGAGAGCTCAATATTGGCCTTGAGGTAGCCAATAGGGTCGCCAGCATCGTAGTGCTGGCCTTCGAAGCATAGACCGAAAACGGGCTCATTCTGGCAAAGCAAGTTCAGAGCATCTGTAAGCTGAACCTCGCCGCGCGCGTCGGGACGCGCTTGCGCGATGGTGTTCCAAACAGAAGGTTGCAAGAGATAGCGCCCAAAGACGCCGAGCCGTGAAGGTGCATGCTCGACCGATGGTTTCTCCACGAGTGCCCTTATGCGGACGAACTTACCGCACGGACGCGCGGTTGAGCGTTCGACTTCCGCAATGCCAAAGCGCTCCACGTCCTGGAGCTGGACTTCCCGAACGGCAACAACACTTCCGCCGCTCTGTTCGTGTGCGCGAATCAACTGGAGGGTAGCCGGCTCGCCATTCACCATGATCACATCGGGAAGCAGGACAACAAAGGGTTCGTTCCCTACAAGAGACCGCGCGCAGGAAATCGCGTGGGCGAGGCCCAGAGGATTTTGTTGCTCAACATATTGCAGATCAGCAAGATCCGCCAAACTGCGGATGAGTTCGGTCGATTCCCTTAATCTCCGCCGGCCTAACAATGATTCGAGTTTGTGGTCGCGAGTAAAATGCTCCTGAATCAAGGATTTGTTGTCCCGGATCACGAGAATCACGGTTTCAATTCCGCTTGCGGCAGCTTCTTCCACCGCATATTGTATGAGCGGCTTGCCGGCAACTGGGAGCATTTCCTTGGGTACGGCCTTAGTTGCCGGAAGCATCCTCGTGCCGAAGCCGGCTGCGGGGATTACCGCCTTCACGATTTTCTTGCGATCGGACACAGTAAGAACATCAGTGAAGGAACAGGAGAAGAAAACTCTGAGGAGAGAGAATCGTGCCGCGAGATTGAATCGTGAATCCCTACACTTTTGACGAAGTTTGTACGGATTCCCATTTCATCTCAGCTATCCTCAGTTTCGGATGGGAAACCAACAGGTGCCAGATCATCGCCTGAAAGGATTCCGTGTGCGGAGTGATCGTCGAGGAATTGACGACGGGAACGAGGACGCAGGCGTCCGCGACCTGTGCGGTATAGCCCCCGTCACGTCCCACAACTCCACAAATCGTGGCGCCCACTTCTCGAGCATATTCGAGAGCTCGCACTAGGTTAGCGCTGATGTTTTTCTTCGCGTCGCCACCGCCAACGGAAAAAATGAAGACCATATCCGCCTCATTCAGCCGGCAGCCACGAAGCCAATTGGCGTAGCATGTGTCCCAGCCCTCATCGTTCACTCTGGCAGTGAGCTCCGACACATTGTCCGATGGGGCGTACGCTTCAATCAGGGCGATCTTTCGGAAATCACAGACCGCGTGAGAAGCATGCCCTGCCCCGCCGCCTACGCCGAGAAGAAAGAGCCTGCCGGACCGTTCGCGCAGTTCAAGGAGCAGATCCGCAGTGCGTTCGACGGCTGATTGGTCTAGAAGGCTCAAGATGTCCTTGGCCTCTTGAATGTATTGAGCTACGTAGTTCATGCGGTCTGCCCTTTCCAATTTCAAATGACCGGTAAAAGTCATGCTTGTGCCCAAAGGCAACTTGGCAAGGACGCCGTTCGACCGGCCCCTGGCATTTCCGAGCGAATGAACTGTACAGCTTCCCAGAGATCTTTTGCCACAAAATCAGGGTGCGCGTCTGCGGTTTCAGTGAACTGGCAAATTTCGCACTTCCAGCGGCCTACGAAAATTGTCTTGCAGCCAGCGCGCGATCCGGCTACCAAATCCGGGATCCCGTCTCCGATCATGTAGCACTCCCCCAACGATACGCGCAGATCGACAGCAGCTTGCTCGAGGAGACCGATCTCAGGCTTGCGGCACCGGCAACGCTGTCGAAGCTTGCGAGCCTTTGCTTCCGGATGATGCAGGCAGTAGTAGATGCGATCGACATGCCCACCTTCCGCGCGAATTTGAGAAAGCATCATGCGCTCAAATGCTTTCAACATTTCCGGCTTCAAATGTCCTTTTGCAATCCCGGGTTGATTGGAAACAATTGCGACGCTTAATCCCAGATCATTCAGCAGCCGGATCGCTTTTGGGACACGAGGAAGAAGCTTGAATTGCGATCGCGTAAAAGGGGCATCTATGACACCGGCATCTTCATGATAGACGAGGGCGTTGATAACACCATCTCGATCCAGCAAAACCGCCTTCATCGGAGTGGCTGCCCGTGGCTCGGTTCGTCGAGTTTGTACTAAATGGCCCATAGGAAGCTTTCCTGCTTTGTCACCGAGAGTTTGGGTCAACCGGAAGTCTACCTTCTGAAAAACGACTGCTCGAAGCAACATCGTATTTTGGCGAGCTTATTTGGCCCGCAGTTCGCTGTCTTCCTGTTTGAGTAGCTGACCGCTGCTTTGGAAGAACTCTACAGTTCTCCTCAATCCTTCCTCAAGTCGGACGACAGGGCTCCAGCCCAACACACGCCGCGCTTTCTCGGAACTGAGGAAAGTCTGCCGCACCTCGCCGAGCTTGGCAGGACCGTGTAACTCAGGCATTTCATTACGAAGGATCTCTTTTAGAGCCTCGAAAATCTTATTCACGGATATTCCCTTTCCCCATCCGAGATTGAACACTTCGTTGTCGCCACTTTCCAACACCAAGACATTTGCTCTCACGACATCTGATACGAAAACATAGTCCCGAAGCTGCTCGCCATCACCATTTGTCACGGGCTGGATGTCTCGCAGCATCTGCCCGATGAATATAGAAACCACCCCGGCCTCGCCAAGAGGGTCTTGGCGTGGTCCAAAAACATTTGGATAGCGCAGGGCCGTATATTTTAGACCGTAATTCATCATATAGACGGGAAGATAGAGCTCAAAGCTTGCTTTGCTTGCTCCGTAAGGGTCCCGCGGGCAAAGTGGGTGAGCCTCGTCGGCGGGAAGATATTGAGGCTCTCCATAAACACACCCTCCCGTAGATGAATAGATGAATTTCTTCACGGCGTTCTTTCGAGAACACTCAAGGAGGTTCACGCCGCCAATGATGTTTACATCTGCGTAGATCCCAGGCGCCTCCATCGAGCCGCGCACGTTTCCGCGCGCTGCCTGATGGTTGACAACGTCAAAACGCTCAGCAGCAAACAGCTTGCTCAATTCAGCATCACGTACGTCCATCTTATAGAATCGGGCTGCCCCATTGACGTTTTCCAAATGGCCCGTCTCGAGGGTATCGATGACGACCACGTCGTGCCTCGCTTCGATGTAGGCATCGACAATGTGCGATCCGATGAAGCCCGCACCACCTGTAACAAGAATTTTCATTCCGTTCCCCTCCTGACGAACCCCACACATCCGCAAGCTGGCTACTTGGCCCCAACCATAGAAAGTACGGTAATGCCGCATTTCAGAAGAATCTTAATATCTCCCCACACAGACCAATTCTCAATGTAATCGAGGTCTAGTTTGACCCGACGATCGAAAGAGACAGTATGCCTGCCCGTCACGGCCCAAAGGCTCGCCATCCCTGGCTTGACGGTAAGGATCTTTTCTGCAGCGTCCCCATAGCGGGCGAGCTCAATGTCACCCAGCATGCGAGGGCCAACGAGGCTCATCTCGCCCTTCAGGACACCAATCAGCTGCGGTAGTTCATCGAGTGAGGTTTTTCGGAGGAATCGTCCGACTCGCGTAATCCTGGGATCATTTTCAATTTTTAGAGTTTCTTGGTAGCGTTTTAAGAGCTCTGGGTCACGAAGTAGTAGCTGATGAGCATTGGCTACCATCGAGCGAAATTTAAGAACGTCGAATCGCTTTCCATGCTGCCCTGCCACACGACGCCTGAAATAAACTGGACCCGGCGAATCTAGCTTGATAGCCAAGGCGATAACCAAAAAGAGCGGCCAGGTTACCAGCAGTAACGTTGTACTGCCGACGAGATCCATCGTCCGCTTCAAGCGCAAGGACGGCGAATTCCTTCCGTCGACTTTTGCAGTCGTTTTGGGAACTAAACGAGAGACTTCATCGGCGGTGCACATGGAGACTCCTCAAAGCGACCTGACTTGCAATGTTGGTCGATAGGCAGTACGAGGTTGGTACTACGCCAGAGACTCGAGCGCATGCCCATCGAGCCACCCGATGGCTTCCGTGATAACGAGGTGACCGCGCCGGGCTGCTGCTCCCGCTTTGGCATCGACGGGCACGCATTCAAAGGTTCACCAAAACCTTGGCACCCTCGAAATCGAAGTTATAGCGCATCTCGCGCAAGCCAGCTTCGGTCAGTGCCTTGCGCAGACCGGGCTTATGGTTGTTTGGGCAGTAAAACATGAAGAAGCCGCCCCCCCCGGCCCCCATAATCTTTCCCCCCTGCGCTCCGTTCTCACGAGCTATGCGGTACCACTCATCGATCCTATCGTCGCTGATCTTGCTCGAGCGCTTCTTCTTGTTCTGCCAGTGCTCGTGAAGTAGCTGTCCAAAGCGGTCCAGGTCCCCTTGCTCCAAAGCTTCCTTGATGCGGTAGCCGAGTTCCTTGGTGCGGTGGAGGGCTTCGATCATCGAGCTATCGCCTCTTTCGGAGCATAGCTTTTGCTCCTCCAGAATTTCGGTGCTGGAGCGAGTAACACCGGTGTAGAAGAGTAAGACGTTAACGGAAAAGTCCTCCATAGTGGAAATGGAAAGATTCAGTGGGCTGACATGTACCCGGCCATCCTTCTCGATTTCAAGGGTCGTAATACCGCCGAAGGCAGCCAGGTAGTGGTCGTGCTTGCCGACGGGATGATTCGCCAGATTCATTTCGATGTGGCAAGCTTGCTCAGCAAGTGCCTGAGTGGGAACCTTCTCACGCTTTAGAGCGTGCAAGGCAGTCAGCAGGGCGACGACGTAGGAACCTGAAGAACCTAGCCCAGTCCCGGCGGGAACATCAGCCATCGACACAATCTCAAGGTTTCCATTGACATTCAGGCATCTCAACGTCGGACGAACGAGGTCGTGTTGTACCTCATCCGGCGAGGACACTTGCTCATAGCGCGAATATTTGATTCGAATCAGGTCGTCGGCCGCGGGTCTATTTACATGAATGTATACGTACTTGTCAATTGCCCCGCTTAATATAAACCCACCATGCCGTTCGTAGTAGGAGGGCAGGTCAGTTCCGCCTCCTCCCAGCGAAATCCGCAGCGGCGCTCTAGCAAGAATCATGTGTCCTCTCGAAACTGAACTCTTCGATGGAAACTCCCATTGGAGTTTGCTCACCCCAAACGGCTTCAGGGTTAAAGACCACGACCCTTTTATTTGCCTGAGGGACTAGCATCGCAAACCAGCTGCCGGCCCCGGAGCATGACGGCGGTCCCTCTGCGTGAGGCTTCATAGGCTGCATCCACGATCTTTAAGGCTTCCCACGCGTCCAAGCCGCAGGCTGGCGCGACGCCTGAGTTTCCATTTTCGGCTTTCTTGCGGTCCAGCACGCTGGAAACGAAAGCGGCCCACTCCTGTGTCCACACGTCGTCTTGTGCACTCTGTTTTCCACTTGAAGCGAAATCCATTTCTTGTACTTCTGGTGGGCCACCTTGGGAACGCCGACGGGCAATCTGCAGTTGCTGCGGACCGTAGTGCCCACACAGCCCGTTGATTTGAAGTGAGCCATCCTCTCCGTAAATCTCGAACGAGAACAAGTTCTTCCATTGCGTCCAACTGGCGTGCAACCAAGCGAGCCTGCCGGCTTCTGTGCGGAGCGATAGGAACGCGTTGTCCTCGAGGTTCCTATTTAATGAATTTTGCCTCGAGCCCCAGAAGTAAGTGCCGACGGATCCGAACACCTGTTCAAACTCCCCTAGAAACCAACGGCTCAGGTCGATCAAGTGAATGCCTTGGTCGAGCAATTCCCCGCCGCCAGCCATCTCAGGGTCGCCACGCCACTCTAGATCGTAGTCAGGGCGACCCCCGTGACCGTATCGAGCGCGCACATACATAGGTTCGCCGATAACTCCTGCAGCTATCAGATCGTGTGCTCGCACAATAGCAGGATAATGGCGTAACGTGAAACCCACGGTCAGTCGGGTGCTATCTTGCGACTCCAAACACACACCAGATTTAGGTTCCCTGGGAGGCCAATTGTGATAAGCAGCTTTAAGCACAACCTCAGCCTCGGTCGCGTTGCGGGCCCCGGGCTTTTCGCAGAAAACGTACTTCCCAGCATTCAGGGCGGCTGTGGTGATGGGGGCGAGATACTTGTGTGGCGTCGCCACCACGATCGCATCGACGTCTTCGCGCTCTACCAGCTTCTGCCAATCCGTATCGGCAGGGCACCCCGTTTCAGCAGCTAATGAACGCGCATGCTCTACAATGGTGTCCACTACTCCGACAACTTCGCTTTGCGGATGAGCTCTGGCAGACAAACTCCGAATTCGTCCCATCCGACCGGCGCCCACGATGCCAATCCTCAACTTTTGCAACTCACCCTCCCGGACCGCCCAGTGCCGATTGCAATCACCTGCTGTTCGCTTGCGCTGTGGCTGCTTCGGCCCGCATCTCTTCTAAGAGTGGAAGCAGAGTAAAGGGGTCCAAGCGGCGCAAAGTGAACCAGGGTTTGGACATGATCTCCGCTAAGCGCTCATCGGTCCATGATTCCCACTTGTCGTTCGGAGCGGAGATCAACCGGCCTGACAGATGGCCCGAATCGCCTGACGCTAGGAATACAGCCAGCTCTGCAGGAACTTCGGGAGGTGTTCCGCCCTCGCCGGTTTCGCGAAGGCGACGGATACGTTGAAGTAGATCACCAGCTTTTTCTCCTGCCGCTAGTACCGAATCTTGCAGTTTCGTGTCCACTGCTCCCGGTGCAATGGCATTGACTTGGATGTTGAACTCTTTCAGTTCGTCGGCCAAGGTTTCAGTAAAGCGAACCACCGCTGCCTTAGAGACTCCGTACGCACTGAAACGGCAAAGCGGCGAAGTTGCGCCACCACCCGAGAAATTTATGATTTTCCCTCGGCCCGCGCGAATCATATGAGGCAACACGCTTTGGCAAACCAGAAAAGGACCAAATAGGTTCACGGAAAAAGTATTCGCCCATTCCTGTGCGTCAACCTCCCACGCTCGCCCAATAGGGCCGTATGTGCCAGCGGCATTCACGAGAATGTCTATCTGGCCAAACGTTTCGATTGACTTCTGCACCAGGCTTGCGACTTGCTCCGGAGCTGTTACGTCCGTGGTAGCGATGAGCGCGGTTCCGCTGGCAGCCCTAATCTTTCTGGCGACAGTCTCTAACTCCCCCGCGGTCCTAGCTGCCAAGATCAGACGCGCGCCTTCCGCGGCGAAACGCAGAGCGATGGCTTCGCCGATTCCTCGTCCGGCTCCCACAATCAGCGCCACCCTATCCTGTAGTCGCAGGTGGTGGCCACCCGCCTTACTATTACCTCGCTTCTCGTGCTGATGACTCATAGTCCCAGGTCTCCTTGAAAGCCATCAAGCCTTAGCGGCGCTTGATAGCGAAGCTCCGCGACCAATTCCAGAGTACGTGAAGCCCATGCGCGACATCCGCTTTGCGTCAAAGAGGTTCCGAGTGTCAACGAAGAGCGGCTGACGCATCGCGGAACGTAAGCGAGACCAATCGAGATCAAAAATACCGTCCCATCCCGTCACTAGAACAAGAGCATCGCAGTCCCCGGCAAGAAGGTAGGGGTCCGGAAAAACAGTTAAACCTGGGACTGCATTCCCGTTCTCCAAGTCAGCCAGAGGGTCGTAAGCTCGGACCTCCGCACCTTCTTCCAAAAGGCCAGAAATGATTTCTTCCGCAATGGATCGCCGCAGGGTATTCGTTCCCGGCTTGTACGTTAGTCCTAATACGCCGATGCAGCGACCCTTAATCGAAGGGTAACTATTCAGCAAGCGCTTTTTGACCACGAGAGCTCGTTCGCGATTGACAGACATGACTGCGTCCATAAGTTGCATTCTGCAGTCGTATTGACGCCCAAGTTCCTGAAGAGCGCAAATGTCCCTCCCTAGCGTGCCGCCGGCAAATCCAAGGCCGGGACTAAGGTAAGCATGTGCGCCGATTCGGCGATCAAATTTCATCCCCTTCACAACTTCGCTCACGTCGGCCCCGACACGGTCGCAAAGATCCGAGATCTCGTTGATAAAGCTAATGGCGGTAGCCAAATAGGTATTTGACGCGTGCTTGGCCATTTCCGCAGAGCGCAGCCCGGTGACCACTATGGGTCGCCTCAGCGGCCGATACAATTCGGCGACGCGTTCAGCAACTATAGGCTCCTGCGACCCGACGATAAATCGATCGGCGTGAAAAAACGTCTCGACTGCTTCGCCTAAACGCAGGAACTCTGGGATGTAGGCGAGGTCGCAACTGCCCGCGGATTTTTCCTTCCTCACAATGTCAGCTAGGCGCTCCGAGGTGCCGACTGGCACTTGTGAAGCTACGCAGAGAACAATGTCTCCCGACCGAAACTGCCCGATTTTTCGACCAGCCTCAAGCACCTCCTGCAATTCTGGCTCATCGTGGGAGTTGACCGGAGTATCGATTGCGATGAACACGAATTCAGCTTGAGAAAGCGCCTGACTGTAATCGAAGGTAAAGTGCAAGCGCCCCACTTTCAAGTTGTGGCGAATTAGGTTTCGCAACTTGGGCTCGTGGAATGCAGGAATACCCTTACACAGTGAGGCGACGGCTAGAGTGTCCTCACCGACGGTGGAGACTTGGTATCCCATGTCGGCGAAACAAGCTGAAAGGACCGTAGCCTGATGCCCGAGGCCTACGACACATACTCGGGGCTTCCGAACAACTCGCTTTCTGGGTTTTCGGGTCATCATCGATAGTGAAATCTTCCTCCCTCCAAATGCAGAAGATCCAGGACCGGAAGAATGCCGGCTCAAGAAACCAGGCGAAGATTTATTGACTTACGCGCCGACCGCTCGTACTACACCGGATTGGCGCATGACACGCTCGGCCTCCAAGAGAAACTCTTGATTGACCGTTTGCGTTTCTAGCCACTCGATATACTGCTGTACGTTCTGCTCCACTGGAACAACTGGATTCCAGCCAAGCTCTCGCAGGGGCGAGATGTCCGATACGGTGTGCCGGGTGTCGCCTACACGGAACTCGCCCGGGACAAGCGGCTCCATTTTTGAGCCGAACGCGTCAAGCATAATGCGCGCGAACTCCAAGACGGTTACAGCTCTGCCCCCCCCCACATTGAACGCCCTGAAGTTGGCTTCTTCCTTTTCCATCACCAAAACATTCGCTCGGGCGATGTCGCGCACGTTCACATAGTCCCGCAACTGATTCCCGTCTTCGTACACGACCGGGGGCATGCCATGCATGATGCGCATTGCGAAACGCCGCGCTATGCCAGAGTATGCGTTGTGAAACGAATTGCGCGGCCCTTGCACGTATGTGTAGCGCATGCACACCGTGGGAATGCCGTAGCGAGGTCCAAGCTGGCCAGCTAACTTCTCGATGGCATATTTCGAAATGCCGTAGGCAGTGTGGGGATTTGCTGTCCATTCATCGATCAGCAATGGCTCCATTTCAAGGCCGCAGACCGGACACCTTATCTCCCAATTGCCACGCTCTAGCTGTTCCAATGATCTACCTGGTGGCAAAACGATGCCGTGACTCCGTCCGGCCTTAACAGTAGCCGCTGGGCGAAGATGTTTTGGACGGATGCTCTGCCGTTCGTATTCGGTGAGCGACACATCCGTCCCGCCGGTGCAGACATACCGACCCTCCCCGCACACTGCCTGTGAAGACGCAAACACGATTTTCTTAACGGGGAACCGTTTGGGATCCGAGACGATGAGTTCGAACAACAGAGCAGAACTCTCCGTGTTGGTGTGAATAAACTTGCTAAACTCCGGCAAATAGTCCTGATATGCCGCTAAGTGGAACACCGCATCCACGGATTCCAGGGCCCTCGCCAAGTCATCTGGGTTAGCCACGTCTCCCTGAATAAATTCAGCTTCCGAAGGGACCCAAGCTGGCTTTCCTTTGGGGTGAACGCGTAGCTGAAGGCTATCAAGAATACGGACACGGTACCCTCGCTCCAACAGGGCATCCACTGTGTGAGATCCGATGAAGCCTGCTCCGCCGGTAACCAGGATCTTGTCACACCGTAGGAACCGGTTCGTGTTGTTAGACGCGTTTGGCTGGCCCATGTGGTCTTTGCTTGGTCAGATGGTAACAGTCTTGATTGAAAGCAATTTGATCGGGAGCTTGTAGCTGGCGTGCGTCAGACCAGGGGGAGGTCGATTTTTTGGTCAGCACAGTCAGTAGAACCGTGCGCGATCTGGGGGATTCATGAATTCGCAACCGCCGCTTCGTGGGCAACCAAGGACTGTGTATCAGATAGCTGATCGAACAACGACGCTAATCGAGGTCCCCACACTTGAAGCGAGTACGACTCCTCGACTGTTTGACGGGCATTGACCGAGAGCCGCCTGCGAAGATCGGCGTCATTGACGAGAAGGTTGAGGGCATCAAACCATTCATTGACTGAAGTGGCCAGCAGGCCATTCACATTGTGACGGATAAGGTCGCTCGTAATACCAATTGGAGAAGCTACCGTCGGAATGCCCATTCCCATATATTGAATGGCCTTGAACGCGCACTTGCCACGAGTCCATTCCGTATCGGGCAGTGGCATTATTCCGATGTCCAATGAATGCAGATAAGTAAGCTCCGCTTCAAGTCGGAAGGGCAAGGAACTGAAGCTCGGCACATCGAGATGGTATTCGGGATGTCCAAAAAAACGAAACCGAACTCGGCCAGGATTCGCATCCGCCAGACGCCTCAGGGCAGGTTCGATCTCGGAAAGGTAAGAAGCAGTGGTTCGACTGCCAATCCAGCCAACCGTGATGGGCCACCTCCCGTTCTCCGTTACCGGTTTGTACGAATACCGCAAGCAATCAACGACCGTTGGAACTATACTGACATTGGAATTAAATTTTCTTGCATAGTCCGCAAGTATGCGGTTGCCGGCGATGATATGCAGGCTCCTTCGCAGGACTTCATTCACGCCTTGGCCGTACTTAAATCGGTACAAGAGCGGATGGTTTAGCTTCGAAGCGTCATGGTGGCCGATATAGGTCGCGTCGTCGAAACTGAAAATCACTTTCGGATGACGACGGAGGATCCACTTCTCCACAGTCGGCAAAAAAAATGGAAACGCTTCTCTATGAATCACTACCAGATCGAATTGGGACAGGTCGGCGAGTCTCATGATGCGGCGAGCGGCACAGTACAGTGTTTGTAGCATTTTTGTGACGAGATGCCCCCTCGACTGCAGGGCTTGATACAACCGCCTGGTTGAGAAGGGACACACCGTGCATTTGTAACCGGCACCTTCCAAGTAAGGAAGAAATTGCTGCACTCGATATCGGTATCCGGCGTCGACCGGATGGGGGACCACGAAAAGAATCCTTCTCATGCCTTTTTCTGTCCGGTTCGACTTTCGGCGCAAAACCTCACAAGTAAGGGGCGCCCCTGATTTTACGCTGGTGGCGCCGTTGCCAATTCAGAAAGAGAGCGTTCCGTCAGAGGCAACCTGTGCCGCAGCCTCTCGAGCTGTGCCCCGTGTACCTTGGGATTCACGGCGAGGACATCTGTCCAAAACTCGGGATTTCGACTGGGGTTGATTTCGGTCGATCGTGAGATCGGCACGAGACTCGGATATTGCAGCATCCAAAACTGGTAGCTGAACGTCGCGAGAAGATTCAACACGTCGTCGACAGTCCTTCCAAACGTCGAAGCGTTGGTGTCACTCGCTTCAAAGATCACCATGGGTGGAGTTGAGGAGGACAGCAGCCTCTGTGCTCCGGCCAGGACATCCAGTTCTGCCCCCTCGACGTCGATCTTTAGGAGAGTAAGCGGAGACGTCTCGGACTGTTCTCTCCAGAAGGCGTCTAGGGTCCGAACTCGGCACGGCTGGCACGCGGCCCCCTCGGCCAGTGGCGACGTCTCTGACAGAGTCGCTCCCGTGTCACCCTCCGGCACATATAGCGTCGCGGTTCCCTCTTCGGCAGCAATGGCGCAGTTCTCCGCATGAACAGAGGTCAGCGCATAAGCCCGGGTGATGCACTTCAGCCTGGCAAATGCCGCTGGGTTGGGCTCGAAGGAATACACGCGGCCAGCGCCTCCAACGGCGTGAGCCGCCAGCAGCGAGATCAGGCCGTCGTACGCACCGACATCCACAAAAATGTCGCCCGGCTTCAGCAATAGCGAGGTGAACGTCGCCGCCGGCATGAACACGTACTGCCGACGGCGGAGGAGACACCGGGAGGTGGACGAGGCCAGCACAGCTCCCATAGCCTTCCCCCATAAAACCATGATCGGCTGGAACGCGAGGCGCGAATAACCACGCTCGGCAAGCCAGCACGGCAAAACCGGCAAATGCCGAAATGACCGGAGAAAACCTCGCAACGTCAACAATCGCGTTCTACTCCCGACGCCATAATCCACCTTGAGTCATCTGAACTCGCAACCCATCGTTAATCCGCTGCAGCTGCCTTAGCTCGTGTGATTTGCTCCGCAACCTTTGTCGCATCTTCGTTGAACTGCCGTACCGTCTCGCGTGTGTACCGGTGATCGACCATCTTGGGCAGAAATTGCGGCGGGATGGTGATGATGTGTGCGCCGGCGAGTGCCGCGCTCTGGATGTCCATGACCGTGCGGATGCTTCCCACGATGATTCGAGAAGGAGATTTCCATTCGTCCAGCCAATTGCGGACGTTGCGGATCACCACGGCGGGGTCGTTGCCCTCGTCAGCCACTCGGCCAGCGAAAATACTCACGTAGGTTGCCCCGGCTTTCGCAGCCAGAATGGCTTGGTTGAATGAGAGAATCGCCGTGCTGTTCACCGCGATTCCTTCCCGCGTCAGCCGATGTATCACGCCCAGGCAGGATTCACCGAACTCATTGACGATTGGTATCTTAACGACAATATTGCGTGCCCACGTCGCGAACAACCGCCCCTGCTCCAGCATCGTTTCATGGTGATTCGAAGTCACCTCGACGCTGAGCGGCCGGTCCCCCAATAGCTTGCAGATTCGCAGTGCGCCAGCCTCGATGTCCGTCACGCCGTCCTTGAACATAATGGATGGATTCGTGGTCGCACCATCCACGACGCCCTGTTCCAACCACGTTTCAATCTGCTTGACGTCTGCTGAGTCTATGAAGATTTGCATCGCATTCCTCCGCGTTCGAATTCATGGGCTTCGCCGAGCACTTGAAGCCTTCCGAATCCGTCGTGTCAGGATTCAGATAGGTGTCGATATGCGGTCAGGCAATTCTCGACTGGCTCGCCTGACCAGGAAAACTTCTCTTTGATTCGTTGACGAGCTTGGCTGCCAAGCCGAGTCCGAAATTCCGCGTCCTGGAGCAATCGTTCCAATTCTGCTGTGAACCTAATTTCATCTCCTGGGGGCGCGAGAATGCCGCTCTCTCCGTCGACGATGTAGTCGCTGTTTTGGCCTACAGCTGTAGTCACCACGGCTTTCCCCATGGACATGTAATCAATGATCCTGGCTGAGCACTTTGCGTAGTAAATCGGGTTGTCCGGATACGGAAACGCGGCAATGTCCGAGGCAGCGATCAGCCGAACAAATTCGTCATAGGGAAGGCGAGGAAAAAAACGAACCCGGGCACTTCTTTGCCGCGCAAAGAAATCCTTCATTGTCGAAAGATGCGATCCCTCTCCCACGAACACAATTGTTGCATCAAAACGAAGAGCAGCCCGCGTCGCCGCGCGGCAAAAGAATTCGATCTCGTTGCCGGCTTCGAATTGCCCACTATAGAAAATGACGGGTGCAGCGGGGAGTCCGAAGGACTTCTTTGCCTCGTCTCCTGTCATCGTGAGTGCCTTTTCCTGAGCCATGACGTTTCCCCGTGAGGCGCCACAGTTAGGGATGTAAAAAACACCCTTTGACGATTCACGAAGCTTGACGGCTCTCTGCTCGAGAGCCCGGCTGGCGGCGGTTAACACTGGCGTTCGGCGCATGAGCCATTTTTCCTGACGGTCGATATATTCCTTCACAATCCACGGATAACTTTTGACCTCGTTCCAACCACCCCATCCCTCCCAGTCATCGCAGTCAAGCACAACGGAGCGATAACCCTTCATTAACAACCAAGCGCAGGCCGCACCCGCATACCCTTTCGGCTTGAAAACGTGTACCACGTTGGGTGAATACTCGCCGATTGCCTTACACAATCGTTTAACAAGCAACGGTACGTGCCGCAGGGATGGGTTCTCCCCTACGTCCACGTTGACGATTCGCACGCCCTCGAGCTGGCGCTTCCGACCCGATTCGGACGGGTTATCGTAAGGGGTCAGGAAAATTGCGACTTCATGCCCTCTGTTGACCAGTTCTACTGCGAGTGGAAAAGCTCTCGCTCTTGCAGTTCCTTTTGGCTCCCAAGCGAAACCACTCACAAATGCAATGCGCATCTGCTAATTGCTCGCACTCATGCTGCGCGTCGCCGGTGATGTGCTCGCCGATCGATCCTGCGGTCCGGAAGTCGAGAAGTCGCTCCTAGACAGAGGGATGGACAAAAGCGCCAGGATCAGCAAGAAAGCGCCGACCAAATTGTGACCGGCACCGGCAGCTGCTCGCGTCCAGGAAAGGCAAAAACCGGCGACGAGGGCTGTCGTAATTGCCAGCCGCCCCAGATTTTCGGGCCAGGCGGCTGCGCCTATCCTTGAAACGAAATGGAGGTTCGCTCCTAATAGAACGAATTCGGTCACCAGGGTAACAGCCGCGCAGGCCAAATAACCGAACTTAGGAATCAACAGGAGGTTGAGGCTAACGTTCACGGCAAGGGCGATGCTTGCCCCGTAAAGAATCGCCCGGTCAAACGAATTGGCGATGAATTGGGCATTCAAGACGAAATTCCAGAACATCGGGATCGTCGCCCAGATCAGAATTTGGAGCACAGGAATTGAGCCCTGAAACTGAGCCCCGAAGAGCAAGAGCGTGATGCGCGGACCAGCCATGGTTACAATTACGATCAGAAATAGGGCAATCACCAGCAGGAATCGCATTGCCGTTCGCGGGTGGGTAGTTGCCGCATTCGTCCCCTCGTTTCGGCAGAGACTCGGCAGGATGGTTGCCGTAAGGCTTGAGGGCACAATCTGAGTCAGGTCCAGAATCCGGTATGGTACGCCATAGACCGCTACGGCCTCAGAGGTAAGCAACCGGCGCAACAACACCACGTCGATGCGGTTGTAGGCTGACGCGACGGACGCCCCGGCGTTGAGCAAATGACTGCCTTTGAGAAGGGCACGGGTCTCGCCCGAGATCGTTGGACCGGGCCCTTCGCTCTGACGGCCCTTGAGGCGCAAGAGGGCAAAGCCGTACAGCGCAGAGACCAAACCGCCAAGTACGTGCGCACCGATAAGGAGCAGCACGTTTTTCGAGGTTAGGCAGATTGCTAGAGTGGCCAGCAACGTGACGGCGGATTGGGTCACGCCTACTTTGGCGCAACTGATTTGGTCTTCATTTCCCTGGAAAATGAATGTCACGTTTTCCGCCGCACCGCGCAACATCATCATCAATACCAGCATGCCCAGCGCCCAAAAATACTCATGCCAGAAACCCATCAAGCGCATGGCGATGTACATTAATCCTGCGGTTGGAACAATGTAGACCAAGCGCGCGAGCACGCTGGCGAAACCGGTGCGCATTCCGCTTCGCCCGCTGCGCGCGACCTCTCGCAGTATGTTGCTGGGTAACCCCGATGCTCCCAGAACCGCAAAGATTTGGTAAAACGAAAGAAGGAAGATGTAGTCGCCAAACCTCCGCGGCGGCAGAAACCGCGCACAGAGAAGAACCGTTACCGCGAGCAACGCCCTCCTGCTGAAATCTGCCGCGCCCAGCGTGAATGAGCCCTTTAGCACTGCGGTGTTCATGACTTGTCGTCCCGAACGGCCCGGGGCGCGAACAGCAACGTCGTAGTTAACTGAAAGTCCGAAAAGCCTTCGAGCTTCACTGTAGCAAACCATTTCTGCTTCCACTGAAGCTGCAGGCACCCACCACTTCCGAAACTTTCCCGCTGGCGGGCAAAGTGTTTCTTGCGGTGTGCGCTATCAAGTCACTCCTCAAGCTAGATTAAACAAGGCTGAACCGCGGCATTGGCACAATGAACCGGCCAGTAGTCGACAGATAGTCTCTTTCGCGCGTCGTAAATTCCTCCAGAAAGTGCCATGGCAAAACTAGGAAATAATCGGGTTTCGCAGCACGGGCTGCTGCTTCGGACACGATAGGGATTCGGCTGCCTACCGTCACCTTGCCCCATTTGTCCGGATTACGATCGGCCGCTGCCTCAATCAATGAATTGTCCAGACCGAAGTACTGCAGTATAGTGTTTCCCTTGGTCGAAGCGCCGTAAACGTAAACCTTCTTGTTTTGCTTGACTTGTTTTTTGACGAAGTCAACCACGTCCTGCTTGATTTGTTGGACACGATCAGCAAATTCCCGATAGGGTTCAGCCTTGCCCAATTCCATGTTGGTTTCAGATTCACGAAGAACACATACTCGTTCCGCAGCCTGCTGCCGGTAGGACTCGTCGCCGAAAGCGTTCTTATCGGCCGTACGGTTGCGTATGTAAGCTCGGAAGCTTCCGCCATTGACATCGTTCAGTTCCACATCGGACAACACAAAATCGTGAAGATTCAGTAGATACTCCAAAGATTGGAACGAGTAATACTCCAAATGTTCGTGACATATGTTGCCGAAATCGTTCTGCTCGAGCATAAGAGGGAGGTAGCTCATCTGTACAATCCATACGCCATCCGGGTGCATGATCCGCTTAACGTCGGAGACAAACCTGCGCGGTTCCTCAAGGTCATAGAACATCGCTATCGAAGTCACAATCTTCGGCCGAAGCTCTCTCAACTCAGGGTCTGTAAGAAAGGCGTCCGCAGCAAAAAAGCCAAGTAGTACTTTGTTCGCAGTCTTTCGAGATGAAATGGCCAAATTCTCGGCAGGATCGAATCCAATCTTGTCGATGCCGAGTGTTCGGTACGAGTCGAGCAGCGTTCCGTCGTTACACCCAATGTCTAGAACCGAGTCCCCGTGTCTGAGGTGAACCAAATCTTCTGCCTTGTTGGCAATATCTGCCAATGCGGTTCGCATGGTTTGGTTTGTTCCGGAGCGATACCAATAGTTCTTGTACATGGCACCGGCAGGAACCGTATGCTCCAACTGCAGCAAGCAACACCGACTGCAGAGAACCAAGTTTAATGGCGCTTTCAGACCATCCGGCTCCCCAGGTGCCAGAAAGTTGGAGACGCACTGATCTCCCAAGGAGAGAATAGGCTCCACTGAGCTATTACAGACACGGCAAATAGTCCAGGTTTTCATGCATCTCCGAATCGAGGCGGTGCATTTGGGGTGTAGTTCACTGGACCTTGCCCGTCGATGGAAGCCACTTGTTGGGTAGCATTCTGGAGTGACCTCAGGTCGGCATCAACCATCATCCCCACCAACGCTTGGAATGTTACGTTCGGTTTCCACCCTAGAACCCGCTTTGCCTTTGCAGGGTTTCCGACAAGCAGCGCTTTTTCAGGCAAACGGGAGTTTTCGTGATCCTGTAGGACATAATCTTGGTAATTCAAGCCCATATGCGAAAACGCAGTCTCGCAGAACTCGCGAACTGAATGAGTCTCTCCCGTGGCTACCACGTAGTCATCGGGCGCTGGCTGCTGCAACATAAGCCACATCGCTTGGACGTAGTCGCCTGCGTAGCCCCAGTCGCGCCTGGCATCGAGGTTACCAAGACGAAGCTCCCTGGCCAGTCCCAGTTTAATCCTTGCGGCCGTGTGAGAGATTTTCCGAGCCACGAAATCAAGCGCTCGTCGAGGGCTCTCATGGTTGAACAGAATACTCGAACCTGCAAACAATCCATGAACCTCGCGATAATTAGCCGTGATCCACTGGGCGTACGCCTTTGCCACTCCATAGGGGTTGCGAGGCCGAAGGGGAGTGGTCTCCTCCTGGGGCACATCAAGCGCATTCCCAAACACTTCGCTGCTGGACGCCTGGCAGAAGCGTATGCCGGTATTGAAATTTCGGATTGCTTCCAGCAGACGAGTCACGCACAGCGCATTAACTTCTCCGGTCATGACCGGGTCAGTCCAAACCTCTGATCCCGAAGTGCGGGCCGCCAGGTTGTAAACCTCGTCCGGCCGAAACCTATGGATCACTTTCTCCAGTGAGACGCCATCGTTCAGGTCCACTTCGGCAATTTCAATGTATTCGCGGATGTGAGTAATGCGGTCCAAGTTGCTTGCTTTGTTCCGAACCGTCCCTGCCACTCGGTAGCCCTCACTTAAGAGAAATTCCGCTAGATATGACCCGTCCTGTCCGTTTACACCCGTTATTAGAGCGGTAGGCATGATATATGCGGGAATCCTTCATTGTTGCCCGGCGGGAATCAAAGCCGACGCGGCAGACGTGATTCCGTCGAAAAGGCTGGGACTAACCCGCCTCCAGCTAAAATTAATTTGTGCGTGAACGCCGCTTGAGCCATCCCCAACAATAGAAAGGACTGTTCACCATATCCACAAGCACAGGCAAGCGGGCGGAGTTACCAGAAAAGAATGAGTAATAAACGAAGCCCAAAAAGTTCGCGATCCGACCCGGAAAATACGCGATCGCCTTGCTAACGGCGCGAGTCCAAGGGGATGTTAAACGCGGTTCCAGCCACTCAACGTATGCACTCTTAGTGTAGGCGCCCTTGGCTCTGTGAATCAAAAGCCTACCGATGCTCCGCCACGGCTCTTTGGGGCAGACTTGAACTTTGACCGAGTCCGGATAGTCGCCGAATGACCAGATCAGGCCGGGCCATTTGAACATCCAGGTCTCGAAATACTTGCCAAACCAGGACGCGTTACCGTAGCGGATCGAGATTAGTGGTTTGGCGATGACCAGAGCATCTTGTGGAAGGGGACTCTGAAATATCACCCCGACATGTATAAAATACGAGCCGAAATATTTTTCCTTTTCTCTCGCACTCCACACCTCATTCTTGATAATCACGCAGCCGACAAAACTCATGTACTTCCCACAATCGATTAGGAGATGGTCATTCTCATTCGATCTGTAAATTCGGTCGGCGGTCAGCGGAAGTCTTTTAGGCTCCAGCAGTTTCGATAAGTTCGCATTACAAACCTCGGCATTCGCGATAATCAGCGAATACTGACCTTCAATGGCATAAAGCACGGTTTGTATCGCGCCTGGCTTGAGAACATCGTCATCGCTGAAGAGCCAGCAGTATTCACCGTCCGCAAGATGCACCGCTTCTGCGAAATCATGGTCTAGACCCATATTCGCGCTCCGGCGAAAATAACGGAGTCCCGAAAAGCTCTCCTGATACCGCCGGACAACTTCTGCCGTGTTGTCCGTGGAGCCGCCATCTAGCACAACGATCTCGACCCGTTCCGTCGCTTGACAAACTATACTTTCCAGCGTCGTGCCAATGAACGCGCCCCGGTTGTGTGTAGCGATGCAGATTGAAAGGGTGATCTTAATCGTTAGCCATCCTTTTCAAACTCTCGTGCGAGTGGTTTCCCAACGCAATCACGTGTGGAGAACGAGTCAGGCCTTCCACTCAATCAGCGACCGACGCCTGGCGAACAGGCCGCCCCTGTAACTGGTCTTGAAGCAACTGCAGGTCGGCGTCGACCATGAGCCTCACTAACTGTTCGAATTTTACCTTCGGCTCCCAGCCCAATACACGACGAGCTTTGCTGGCATCGCCCTGTAGAATGTCTACCTCGGTGGGGCGAAAATACCTAGAGTCTATCTCAACCCATTTCTTCCAATCGAGACCCGCATAATCAAAAGCGCTCTGCACAAACTCACGTACTGTATGAGTTTCACCGGTCGCCACAACGAAATCATCGGGTTCGTCGAGCTGCATCATGCGCCACATGGCCTCCACATACTCCGGTGTGTAACCCCAGTCACGTTTTGCGTCAAGATTTCCCAGATAGAGCTTATCCTGCAACCCACAATGAATGCGGGCGACTGCGCGTGTTATCTTCCGACTCACAAAAGTTTCACCTCGACGTGGTGATTCGTGGTTAAAAAGAATGCCGTTGCACGCAAAAAGACCGTAACTTTCCCTATAGTTTATGCTCATCCAATGCGCGTACACTTTGGCACACGCATATGGGCTGCAAGGCCTGAACGGAGTGGTTTCGCGCTGAGGAGTCTCCGCTACCCGACCAAACATTTCGCTGCTGGAGGCTTGATAGAACTTCGTCTTGATACCGGTCGCGTGGACGGCCTCCAATATGCGGGTTGTACCAACCGCCGTAATATCAGCCGTGTACTCAGGGATGTCAAAACTTGTTCTCACGTGGCTCTGGGCACCCAAATGATAGATCTCATCGGGCCTGATCTGCGAAAGCAGTTTGATTAGACTTGAGGAATCAGCAAGGTCAGCAAAGTACAGATAAAGACGCGCGCCACGTTCGTGCCAGTCCGGAAGAACACCGTCGATGCGCGAAGTATTGAAGCTACTGGATCGACGCTTGATGCCGTGGACCTGGTAGCCTTTATTGAGGAGAAGTTCGGCAAGGTAGGAGCCGTCTTGACCTGTAATACCAGTGATCAGAGCCTTTTTTTCCATAAGATGAAGTCATTCCTGACGCTTAAGCGATCTATTCTGTCCGTTAGCGTCATTTCCGGACTGTGCCAACTCGATGCGCTGGGCATCTTGAAAGGTTCCGGGCGCAATCACGCACTTACTTGCCAGGCCAAACAGAACCGCAAATAGCAACAAGGATTGCGGCGCCGTCGTAAACTGGAAATCGAATAGACCGTGGACAAAAAACACCGTCAGACCCGCGGAACTTAGTAGTGCCGCGGTCGATTCCTTTGATATTTTCACGTTCCGGTAGAAGAAATAGAAAACAGGCCCGAAGAAAAGCAGGAAACCGATCGCGCCGTTCTCAGACAGGATCTGCAGATACGTGTTGTGAGCGGCATTCCCGGCCCCGTACTCCCACACTACGACGGACGGCATAAGCTCCTGGTAATTGGTCAGGCCTACGCCAATGAAGGGATGCTGTAAGAAAAGAAGCACCCCCGCGAGATACAGACTCGATCGACCTTCAACCGTTAATGCATCTAGGCTCTCGGCCCGCATTAGAGGCGCGTATTCTAGAGATTTTGCGATCAGGATACTGACCGCTATCACGGCCGCCAGAGCGACCTTCACACGGAAACTCGCGCGGCTGAACGCGAACAGCAGCGCGACGCCGGCAAACGCTCCGAGCCAGGCTCCGCGACTGCCCGAACTCGCCACACCTACAAACCCAAAGGCAGCCAGGGAGTAACAAAGAATCCGTAAGCCGCGCGCCTTGCTTCTCAGCCCGAGCGCCAGCAGCATGATCGAAACTGTCGCGCAATAACTGCCGAAGTTATTCGGTTGAAAGAAAAACCCATAAGCACGGTCTATCCACAGGCCTTCATAGTGCGGATAAATGAGCGAGTAGAGCGGGCCTACCTCCCCTGCCAGAAATTGATACATCGCATAAATCACCTGGGGGATCAGCGTGGCACCCAGCACAAGACTGATCGTCTCCGCTCGGCATATAGCAGCGATGACGGCCGCGAACAGAACAGCGATGGTCAGGCGGGCACTGTAAGCCGAAAACCAGTACGGGTTTTCCGCCCGCCAGAAGGTGGTGGCGACCGCGAAAAGCAGATACGGAACCAGGGCGAGTGACACCCACTTGATAGGAAGCTTCCCGAACACCACCTTCCACAGATACGCCAAAGAGGGAAGGATGAAAAGCAAGTCGAAGTAAAGGTAAAACCCTGGCTTGAGTTCAAATTGAGGATCGAAAGGCAGTAGAAAAATCAAGCTGAGTACAGCCCATCGCAAGTTGACTCCCAAGACCAGCCCGGCGAGCAACAATCCAAGCGCGGTGGCGCCCAAGTACGGGTTGAAGACGGAAACCGCGAGAACGAACGCCATCAGCCCAAAAAAAACCAGGACCTTCAAGAAGTCGGTCCGGACCCTCGTTGAGCTAAGAGCGGATCCGTCAATTTCAAGCACAGTGACCAATCCAGTTGATCTTTAATTGAATTTTCTCAACCGCGAAAAACCCTGCTAGTCGCACTCGGTTCTGACTCCTCTACTGCATATGATCTAAATCAGAAATGTCAATTTCAACGGCTACCGAGCGCATGATGAGGTCGAGCGAAATAACAAATCGCGTCCTATTCTTCTTCCGTACCAAAATACCCTCCAGACCTTGCAGAGGGCCAATTTTGACACGCACGCGGTTGCCGAGTTTCAAGTACGGGTGCGGCTCGATGCGCATTTCGTGCGTGAGCCCTTGGCGGAGCGCTTCGATTTCCTGATCCGGCAGGGCTGCGGGCTGGCCGCTAAATCCGACGAGGCGCACGACGCTCGGAGTCTGCAATACTCGCAAGCGGTCGCGCAGCGCCAAATGCACAAAAACGTAACCGGGGAACAATGGCAGATCGAGGCGCACGCGCCGGTCCTTCCACCGGCGCACGGACTCGTACAGCGGCAGATACGCTTCAACGGTGCGCTGGTCCAACTGCTGCAAAACGCGCTTTTCGTGGTTGGCGAAGGTTTGCACCGCGTACCAGCGCGGCCGAACGTACTCAGCCGGTAATATCGCCGCTTCGGCGAGACTCGCAGCGCCAGTAGTCGTTGCCGCCACGCTGGTTTTGCTCCCCGACAAGCGCGGAGATGGCTCCGCCCCGTCACTTACAGGGCAATTTGTGACCTAACCCGTTTAATTACAAAACGTTACCGAAAAAATCCGCCGTCTTACTGCTCTGGCCTGGGACCGCTCTGTTTGCCCAACTTGGTCCAAAATCGGTCCTTCCCGCCATCGGAACCATGACCGTTTGCCGTGCCCCAAGGTACGTGCGCTTTTAGATCGATCCAGATTTCGGACGCGAACTTTTTTCCAGGGTCCTGCGAATCGATTGCTTCCCAGCTCGCCGACCCGAGCACGAAAAGCACTCCGAAGAAGAAGGCGAGCAACGTTCCCAGAAAAATGACCAGCAGGCGCGGGGGAAACGACTTCTTGTCCGGAACGTTGGCCACATCGAGTACTTTCACCGTCGGAATCTCTTTCACTTCCTGTACCTTCGCCATTTCATACTCTTTAGTAAGAGTTTCAAGAACCGCTTCCTGAATCTTCGTTCGTCTGTACAGATCCGCATAAGTGACACCGAGCAAGGGCAGTTTTCGGAGAGAGGGATACATTGAGTCGCCGGTTTGGCTGGAAGCGTTGATCGAACTCTCGCCCTTCCCTCCTAGCTTTTCAAGCTGGCGTTTCATCTCGTCAATGCGTGCTTTTACCGTGCGCACTCGAGAGTTGTTATCGGTGTAGATCTCCCTGAGGCCCTCATATTGCGATTGAGCTGCGATGAGCTGGCCCTGCAGCGTCGCCGCCGCCTCAACCATGGCCCTACCTTGTTCCTTTACATCGATTGTCGTGTTCTTGCTTGCGAATTGGCTGAAGTCTTTCTCGGCTGCTTCCAAATCTTGACTGACGGCTTGCAAACGCTCCTCGAGGAAAATGCGTTCTCGGCGGGCCGAGGAAGTGCTCAATTCGGCGACCAACCGGTTCAATTCTTCGACATAGGCCTGACCCATGGCGGCGGCACGCTGCGGGTTCTTGTCTATTACAGTGATGGAGATGATCTGGCTTTTGCGATCCACGGACATGGAAGTGTGATCGGCCAAGGCCTTGCGCGCATCTTCCATCCGGCGATCCCCATAGAGTTTCTTCAAGTCGAACTGTTGGATCAGTTTGTCTTGCACCGTGCGGCTGGTCAGGATGCCAACGAATACGTCGCTGGTGCTCTTGAGACCCAGGAAATCGCCGGCAATCCCGCCAAGCCCGCCGGCTGCACCCGACATCGCGGCTGCGGCCATGGCCAAACCGGAGCCAGATTGATTGTCCGGCGGCATCAAACGTGCCGTGGATTCGTATCGTGCGGGAATAAGAAAAGCGACCAGTGTGCTGGCGATCGCCGCGTAAAACGCAATGCGACACAGCATTCCGCGTTGCCCCCAGAGGAGCCGGAGATACGCGAGCGTATTCCCGCTCGACTCCGGCGTCTTCTGTGGCGTCGGTGCTTGGGGGAAGTCGCTCTCCGGTAACTCCGGTACAGGCTGGCGAACCGGAGCGCTGCTCGAGAAATTCACGGCCGGCCTCCGTTCCCGGACGTGCTTCCAGCAGCATTCGTGCTAGAGCGCTGGAATAGTTTTTCCGGCTGGAACAGAATTTCCACAGTGGCGGTCACATTTGTTCGAGCGTTTGGCTGAATCACAGGAAAGAGCCACCGCTCATATTGCACCGAAGCGGAAAGGCTGAGATTGGAGCGCACCCAGTAATCACCTCGGACGCCCGCGTCGGTCAGCGTACCCCCTCCTGGAATGAACCCCTGGCCCACCTTCAGGTGCCGGAAGTTGAGTTGAATTCGGTCGCGCGCGCTGAACCAGTAATTCGTCCAAGCCTGAGCACCCTGCCCCGCGCGACCCATCCAGCTCCCGAGCACATTGCCTCTGTTCGTCTGTCCATTCAAATATCGATTCGCGGTATAGTAAAACCCTCGACTCTCCGATCCATCCGATACACCCAGAGGATTGTCCGTGTAGCCGCCCTCTGCCCGCAAATCCAGTTTTCGAATTCCAGGGAACATCGGGACGTAAATCCCCGCTCTCCACACGGCTCGCTCCGGGTAGCCTGGCTTGAAGATGATTTGATCTTGCGCAAACCCATCACCGTAAAGCGTCAGCCATTTACGAAGTTTTGGAATCCGGTATGAAAAATCGAGACCCGTCGTACGTTGTGACTTAGAAAGACCCCCCGGCAGGTCACCTCCGGTGTCAAACAGGCTGTTCACGAATGTGCCCAGCGTAGCTGGAACACCGAGGCCACCAAACATGGTCGTATAGGAAAATCCCAACTCGATGTTCGACGTGGGCCTGAAGCTAATCTTCTCGCCATTTACGAATGGCTGGCGATTTAAAGGCTGCAGCCAAGAACCCACAGCCCCAGAAGGGCCGAGGACAAAGTGATGACCGTCGAGTTGGCCGATAAAAAACTCCATCTGCAGTGGACCGACCAGCCTGAAGATGCTCGGCAGTCGAAGTGGGGAAACGCGATTGATACGAAACATGTTGATTGGCTGGGAATTGTTGGTGAGCGTCAGATCGCCGTTGCCCGGCCCCCACCACAGCGTCTGCTTCCCGAAGGAAACCTGCCAGTTCGACACCATCAGCCCGACGTAGGCCTCGAGCAAACTGAACTGGCTTACGGCGGGCTGGGCTGTGCCCGGCGGTAGCTGGGGATAGCGGTCCACACTCTGCACAAATTCGCGTGTTGTCAAAGAAAACGCTGGGATGCTGGGTGCAGTCTGCTCTTCGCCGCGCACATACGCAACCCAGGGGCCCCGGGTGGCATAGGTCGAAAACCCATTGACGGTGCTCCAACCTTCGCCGTATGGACGCCCAAAATCGTTGATCTGCGTCTGCGCAAATGTGTAGCCGTCAGTTAGAGGCGCTCCCGAGATGTGTTCCGTCCGCGAATACAGAGACTCCAATCGAAATGCTCCACCATCATTACTACCCGTTCCTTCAATCTCCGGCCGAAATTCGCGCTGCAGCGCCTCGATAAGTCCCGACGTCTCACCATTTTCTGTCCCAACGTCTGGCAACTGATCTGCAGCTTGATTCACAAGCCGCGCGCACTCATTTCGCGTCCATGGACGCATCCCCATAAACTCATCGCTCAGCAAACCGAGCCCCGCAAGCCGCTCCATCGCTGGGTAGACCCAGCTGTCTAGCGGGACATAGGGGGAACCCATATTGTCGGTGCTGCGCTCGCTGCTGTCGTGGGCTTCGGCGTAAGTCTCCCAATCGCCGCCGCCGACTCTGGGGTCGTGGTGCTTGCGGTACACATACATCCCTTCAAGCCAACCAATGGCACTGCCGACAAGAACGTCGGAGGGGAAATGCTGCTTCGCGGTGACGCGCGAGGCACTGACTGCGGAGGCCAAACCGTAGACGAAGAGCGACGTCAGCGGGCCGGGATATTCGTGTGCGATTACGCTGGCGATCGACCACGCTGCGGCGGCGTGCTCCGATGGGAACGAGACGCCTCCCTGGCCGAATCGTCCGCGGTAATTGTCTTGCAGCGGGCGCTCGCGACCGAACGCGTACTTCATGGCGAAGACCGGCGTCAAGCTATCAATCCCACAAATACAGGCCGCCGCCGATGCCGACCAGCGACGCGAGTCCATAGTTCGAAAGGTCTTTGCTGTACTTGATGCGATTTGGCGAATTTGAAAGATGCTTGCTGTATTCCGTGTCCGTGGCAAACATGGCTGCGGCCACGCCGCCCAGCGGCGCAAGCCAATCCGCGTCACCGAAGCGCAAACTCTTCGGGCCGATCCACAACGCCTTTTGATCTTCGGCTATGTTCTTCAGCAAAGGCAGCCCCACACGATTGTCGCGGTCCAGCCAATCGGAAGCCGGTTGGACGGAAGTGCCGGCCTTCTCAGCTTCGCGTTTTGCACCGCCGCGCTCATCTGTTCCCTTTTCCGGCGCAGCGCTAGCCTGCTGCTCCTGAGTTTGCGCAAAGCAACTTGTGCCCAAGACCATGGTCCCAAGCAAACTAAGACTGAGCCCCAATCCTGTCCGCCAATGAACCATGCAAAATCCTCGCTAATAACGCGCCGCAATGAACGCCGTGCTGGCGATCGACGAGGCGACCTGCGCAGCCAAGAAGACGCTCTGCCATTGGATGCCACCTCCAATCGCCTTTTCCGGAACAACCACTGTGTCTCCAGGCCGCAGCGAGGCGCTCAGCGAGCTTCCGGACCATAAGCTGTCCTTCGCTCCAATCACGGAGCCATCGGCACGGATTACAAAAATGGATTTCTTATCTGCTACTTTTGTCGGTCCGCCAGACTGGCTGAGATACCATTTCGCGCTCTTGCCCGGCCGGTACGAGACCGCCGTGGGATTGAACACCTGGCCCGACACCATCACGAAGCTCGGCCGCTTGGGGATGACAAGGGTATCTCCGGCTCTAACTTCCACGTCCGCCGTGGTGTTTTTCCAGCGATTGATATCTGGTGCGATTCGAATGGCAACACGCCCGACGGGAGGAGTCGAACTCAATTGGGTGAGCGTGCTCTGATACTGCTGCAGAGCCATCTCTTTGGCTTGCTTCTGCTTCGGATCCGCCTCCGGTAAGAGTACGAGATTGTTCTGCAAATCCTTCACGCGCAAGATCATCTGGATTTGTTCTTTTGCTTCGAGCTCGCGGACTTGTGCCCTTTGCAGGACGGCCCCGTAAACGTAGCCGTCCGGTTGAAAACCGCCAGCGCGCTGCAGAACCGAGCTTAGCCGCTCGCCGGGACGTATCCCATATGTGCCAGGGTTTTTGACTTCGCCCTTCACCGAGATGGAAGCGCCAAGATCATTCCAACCGGGAAGCTGTGGAATCGTCAGCACATCCCCATTGCTGAGAGGCAAGTTTGCGGCAGAATCGCCAGCCAGTGCCGCCGAAATGGGAATGGGCTGATGCTCACCGCTCAGCTTTTCCGGATTCGTCCATTCATAATGAGTCA
>WNFA01000902.1_pt1 | contig 39942 bp, 40 predicted proteins | sample 5400481 | NCBI WGS metagenome assembly WNFA01 (sample SAMN13153340, study PRJNA577476) | soil metagenome | isolation source: 120 cm saprolite under Douglas fir tree site 2 hole 1 replicate 2 | place: USA:California | collected 2015-04-18 | reverse complement strand
CATGGACTACCTCGTGCCCACCGCGATGGAGCTGCCCCCGATCGAGACGGTCCATCTCGAGTACCCGTCGCCGCGCAACCCGCTCGGGGTCAAGGGCATCGGGGAGGGCGGCGCCATCTCGCCACCCGCGGCCATCGCCAACGCGGTGGAGGACGCGCTCGCGCCCTGGAAGGTGCGGGTGACGCGGACGCCGCTCGGCCCGTCGGTGGTGCTGGGCCTGCTGGGGAAGGCGTGAAGCCCGCGCGGTTCGACTACGTGGCGCCGGCCAGCCTCGACGAGGCGGTTTCCGCCATGGCCACCGGCGGAGGCGACGCCAAGGTGCTGGCGGGCGGCCAGAGCCTCATCCCCATGATGGCGCTCCGCCTGGCGCGCCCGACGCTGCTGGTGGACATCAATCGCCTGCCGGGCCTCGACGGCATCCGCGAGGCCTCGGGCATGCTCGAGATCGGCGCCCTCGTCCGGCAGCGCGCGCTCGAGCGCTGGGCCGCCACGCGCTCGCCGCTGTTCGCGGAGGTGCTGCGCCACGTCGCCCACCCTCCGATCCGCAACCGCGGCACCGTGGTGGGCAACGTGGTCCACGCCGATCCCGCGTCCGAGCTGCCCGCGCTGCTCCTCTGCCTGGAGGGCGTGGTGGTGGCGCGCGGACCGCGAGGCGAGCGCATGATCCCGGCCGACCGCTTCTACCGCGCGCCGCTCACCACCGCGCTGGCCGCCGACGAGCTGGCCACCGCGGTGCGCTTCACGCTGCCGCCGGCCGGCTCGGGCTGGGGCTTCGCGGAGGTCTCGCGCCGGCACGGCGACTTCGCCCTGGTGGGCGCGGTGGCCGTGCTCACGCGCGCCGCCGACGGCACGGTGGCGCGCGCGCGGCTGGCCTTCTTCGGCGCCGGCGGGACGCCGGTCCGGGGCGCCGCCGCGGAGCGGGCGCTGGAAGGCCGCGCGCCCACGCCGCCGCTCATCGGGGAGGCGGCGCGGGCGGCCGCCGCCGGGCTCTCGCCCGACGGTGACATCCACGCCACCGCGGCGTACCGTCGGCGGGTCGCGGCCACGCTGGCCGAGCGCACGCTGACCGCGGCCCTCGCGCGGTGCGGAGGGGGCTCGTGATCAAGACGATCCGGGTGACCGTGAACGGCCAGGAGCACGAGCGCGCGGTCGAGGTGCGCGCGACCCTGGCCGATTTTCTGAGGGAGGATCTCGATCTCACCGGCACCCACGTCGGCTGCGAGCACGGGGTGTGCGGGGCGTGCACGGTGCTGCTCGACGACGAGCCGGTGCGCGCCTGCCTGATGCTGGCGGTGCAGGCCGATGGTCATGGCGTCTCGACCATCGAGGGGGTGGCCCCCGCCGACGGGCTCCATCCGATCCAGGAAGCGTTCTGGGCCAAGCACGGGCTGCAATGCGGCTACTGCACCCCTGGTATCATCATGAGCGCCTGCGCGTTTCTCCGCGAGCGGCCTGCGCCATCGCGCGACGAGATTCGCGAGATGCTGGCCGGGCACCTCTGCCGCTGCACCGGCTACCACTTCATCGTCGAGGCCATCGAGACGGCCGCTCAGGCGCTTGAGCCGCCTCAAACCCGTACCCCATAGGAGAGACGTATGTTTACCCGCCTCGCCGTCTTGACCCTGCTCGCGCTGGGCCTGCCCTTCGGGCCCGTCGCCCCCGCCCACGCCCAGAACTCGCTGGTGGTGAGCGTCTGGGGCGGCAACTGGAAGGACACCGTCGACCGCGTGATCGGGAAGGCCTTCACCGCCAAGACCGGCATGCCGGTCGAGTTCGAGGTGGGCGGGACGATCGACCGCCTCGCCAAGGCGCGGGTGGCCAAGGGCAGCCCGCTGGTGGACATCACGTTCACCACGAGCCACGTGGGGCGACTCTACGTCTCGGACGGGCTCTTCGCCCCGCTCGACATGGCCAAGCTCCCGAACGCCAAGGCGGCCGCGCGCGAGGCCCTGCGGAGTGAGTATCAGATGGGCGGCTGGAGCTATGTCTACACCATCGTGTACCGCCCGGATCTCGTGAAGGAGGAGATCACGGCGTGGTCGGATCTCTGGAAGCCCTCGCTCAAGGGCAAGATCGCGATGCCGGATTTCGACCCCTCCCACATCATCACGATCGCGGCCCTGATGGAGGGCGGCAACGAGACGACGTGGCAGAAGGGCCAGGAGCGGCTCAAGGCGCTCAAGCCCAGCATCGTGGCTTTCTTCTCGACCGACGCCCAGAGCCAGGACCTGATGAAGACCGGCCAGGCGCCGGTGCAGGTCATGCTCTCGGTCAACGCCTACCATCTGCAGGAGCAGGGCATCCCGGTCAAGCTGGTCCAGCCCAAGGACTACCCGGGCATCGTGGGGATCGACTGCATGTCGGTGATGGCGGGCACCAAGAAGGCGGACGCCGCCCAGGAGTTCATCAACCTGGCCCTGTCCAAGGAGGTCCAGACCGAGCTCGCCCGAGCGCTCAAGGCGGGGCCGGTGAACGCCGGCGCCACCGTGCCCGCCGCCTTCCATGGCCAGCCGGGCATCTTCCTGACCCCCGCGGAGTGGAAGGAGCGGGGCTACATCCTGAACGACGACGTGCGGGCCAAGAACCTGCCGGCCTGGCGCGAGTGGTTCACCGCCAACATCGTCAAGTAGCGCGGGTCGCGCGGTGCGCCTGCTGCTGACCCCGGCCGTGCTCGTCGTCGCGGTGTTCGCGGCCGCGCTCTCCGCGCTGCTGCGCTACAGCGTGCTCGAGTTCGTGCCGGGGTCACTGCAGACCGGAGGCCTGACGGTCGCGAACTTCACCGGCATCATGAGCCGGCAGTATCTCGGCGCGGTGTGGGACACCCTGGTGCTGAGCGTGGCCACCACCGCGCTCACGCTCGTTGCCTCCTACCCGGTGGCCTACGCGCTCGCGCGCACGCCGTCGGCCCGCGTGCGCTCGGCCCTCCTCGTGCTGACCCTGGCCCCGTTCTTCACCGGGGCCATCGTGCGGACCTACGCCTGGGTGCTGGTCCTGGGCAACACGGTGGTCACCTGGCCGGTGCCGATGCTGTTCACGCCGCGGGGGGTGCTGGTGGGGCTCGTGCACTTCTCGATGCCGACCATGATCCTGCTGCTGGCCGCCGCGATCAGCCACATCGATCCGCTGTACGAGCGCGCGGCGGCCAGCCTGGGCGCGAGCCCGGCCCGCGTGTTCCGGCGCGTGACGCTGCCGCTGTCCCTGCCGGGCATCGTCTCGGGCTCGGTGATCGTCTTCGCCTGGACGCTGAGCGCCTTCGCCACCCCGGAGCTGCTGGGGGGCGGACGGGTCAAGATGATCGCCAACGTCGTCCGCGACCTGGCGCTGGACTCCTTCAACTGGCCCGGGGGCGCGGCCTTCGCGATGATGGCGCTGGTGGTCACGCTCGCGCTGCTCGCCGGGGTGGGGAAGCTCACCGCGGTCGCCGACCGGGGCGCCTGATGTTCCGGCTGGCCGTGGTGCTCCTGCTCGCGTTCATGACGCTGCCGACCGTCGTGGTCATGGCGGTCTCGTTCAACCCGACCGCGATCCTGTCGTTCCCCCCGAGCGGGCTGTCGATGCGCTGGTACGTGAACGTGATCACCTATCCCCAGTTCCAGCGCGCGATGTGGAACAGCCTCCTGGTCACCGCGGGCGCGGTCGCGCTGGCCATGCCCATCGGCACCGCGGCGGCGCTGGCCCTCGCGCGCGGACGAGTGCGCTCAGCCTCGATCTGGGCCACGCTCCTCCTCTCGCCGCTGGTGGTGCCCGGCGTCGCGGCGGGCCTGGGCTTCCTCATCCTGGGCGCCGCCCTCGGCCTGCTGCGCAGCCGGAGCGTGCTGATCGCGGCCCACGTGGCCCTGGTGCTCCCGTTCGTGGTGCGCTCGGTGTGGGTGAGCGTGCGCAATCTCGATCCCACCCTCGAGCGCGCGGCGGCCAGCCTGGGCGCGACTCCCTGGCGGGCCTTCCGGCGGGTGACGCTGCCGCTCCTGCGTCCCGGCCTCCTCGCCGCGCTGCTCTTCGCGGTGATCGTGTCGCTGAACGAGTTCGTGGTCTCGCTCTTCATCTCGACGCGGCTGACCGAGATCCTGCCGGTGGCCATGTTCACCTACGTGGTCAACTACACCGATCCGAGCATCGCGGCGCTCTCCACGCTCTTCATCCTGGGCACCTTCCTGGTCGTCTGGCTCGCCGACCGGTTCCTGGGCCTGGGCCATGTGTTCCTCCATCATCGGTGAGGCGGGCACCGGTGAGGGGACGCTGATGGCCCGCGCGGTGGTCGAGCTGGTCGGCTGCACCCGCGACTACGGCGGGATCCGCGCGGTCGCTGGGCTCGACCTGGTGGTGTACGAGGGCGAGCTGCTCTCGCTGCTCGGCCCGTCCGGCTGCGGCAAGACCACCACCCTCAATCTGATCGCGGGGTTCGTGCCGCCGACCAGCGGCCGTATCCGAATCGACGGCCAGGACGTCACCGACCGCCCGGCTCATCAGCGCCGGCTCGGGGTGGTGTTCCAGTCCTATGCCCTCTTCCCGCACCTGTCCGTGTTCGAGAACGTGGCCTTCGGCCTGCGCGAGCGCCGGACGCCCCGGGCGGAGATCGAGCGGCGGGTGCGCGCGTCCCTCGCGCTGGTGCGCCTGGACACGCGCGCGGAGCACCGCCCGGCCCAGCTCTCGGGCGGCATGCAGCAGCGGGTGGCCCTGGCCCGGGCGCTCGTGTACGAGCCGCGCGTGCTCCTGCTGGACGAGCCGCTCGCCGCGCTCGACAAGAAGCTGCGCGAGGAGATGCGGAGCGAGCTGCGAGAGATCCAGCGCTCGGTCGGCATCACCACCGTCTTCGTCACCCACGACCAGTCCGAGGCGCTCGGCCTCTCCGACCGCATCGCGGTGATGCACCGTGGCCGCATCGAGCAGCTCGGCACCCCGCGCGAGATCTACGAGCGGCCCGCGACCCGCTTCGTGGCCGAGTTCATCGGCGCCTCCAGCGTGCTGCGCGGCCGCGCGACCGCCGCGGACCGGGTGACGCTCACCGGCGGTGAAGCGGTGCGGGTGCTGGGCGTGCCTGGGCTCCGCGCGGGCGAGGCGGTCGAGCTGGCCATCCGGCCGGAGCGCATCCGGCTCGCCGGCGGGGAGGGGGAGAACGTGATGGACGGCCGCGTCATCGGCGTGGTCTACCAGGGCCTGCAGACCGAGTTCACCGTCGAGGTCGGGGGCGGCCAGCGCCTGCTCGTCTTCGTGGCCGAGCCCGCCCCCGCGGCGCTCGCGCCGGGGCAGGCGGTGCGCCTGCACCTGCCGTCGGACGCGTTCATGCGCATGCAGGGCGCGGGCGACGAGGTGGGCCGGTGACCGGGCTCGAGCAGATCGTGGCGGGGCTCGAGGCGGCCCAGGTTTCGATCGTGGCGTCGGTGCCGGACACCTGGATCGGCCGGTTGATGGCGGGTGTGCGCCGGTCGCCGCGGCTCCGCGCGGTGGACGTGGCGCGTGAGGAGGAGGCGGTGGCGGTGGCGTGCGGCGCCAACCTGGCCGGAGGCCGTGGCGCGGTGCTGATCCAGAACGCGGGGCTGCTCAACTGCGGCGGCGTGCTGGCCGGGCTGGTCGAGCTCTACCGTCTTCCATGCTTCTTTATCGTTTCCATGAGGGGCGACCACCGCGACCCGGTCTACTACCACGCGCCCAAGGGCCGCGTGACCGAGGAGACGCTGCGCGCCTGGCGGCTGCCCTACGCGCGGGCGGACCGCCGGGGCGACCTGACCGCGCAGGTCAAGCAGGGGGTGGAGCTCTGCGTCGAGTCGCGGGGGCCCTTCGTGCTGCTGATCAGCGGCGAGGACCTGGCGTGACCGCTCGCAAGCCGCTGCTGGACGCGCTGGTCGCGATGCTCATGCCGCGCGACGTGCTCGTCTCCTGCCTGGGGGCCAATGCCCGCTACCTGCCGCACATGACGGTGCCCTGCCCGGTCTTCGCCCTGTGCGACTCGATGGGCGCGGCCATCCCGCTGGGCCTCGGCATGGCGCTCCAGCGTCCCGACCGGCACGTGGTGGCCCTCGAGGGCGACGGCTCGCTCCTCATGAGCCCCAACGTGCTGGCCACCGTGGCGGCCGCGGCGCCGCCGAACCTCACGATGCTGCTCTGGGTGAACGGCCGCTACGAGTCGTCCGGCGGCCAGGCGCTGCCCGCGGTGACGGTGGACTGGGCCGCGCTGGCGCGCGCCGCCGGCATCGGCCACGTGGCCTCGGTCGGCGACGTCGCGGGGCTGCGCGAGGCCTTCACGCGCGCGCGCGGGGCAGGAGCGCCGGCGCTGGTCGTGGTGGAGGTCGCGTTCGATCCGACCGAGGCGATCCCGCCCTACTCCGAGCGGCCCGACGAGATCCGCGCCCGCTTTCGGCTCTAGCGCGGAAGCGCGGCTACCTCACCTGAGCGTGACGCCGCCGAAGGATCCGTAGCCGTCCGTCCCATAGCCCGTCGAGAAGCCGGACGGGCCAGAGGAGCACCCGCCGACGACCTTCCAGATGCCCGGCGAGGTCATGGCCCGTAGCTCGCCTGTGATGCACATGGTCGGGATGGGCCTGTCGGACGCGCCCGCGTCCACGCGCGGCAGCGGCGGGGCCACCGCCACGTTCTTGAACTGCAGGAGCCCGGCTTCCGCGGCGACGATCCGCCGGACGGCGTCCCACCGCTGGGCCGCGGCGATCTGGTCGGCGCTCAAGGCGGGCTTTCCGATTCCGATCGGCCCGATCCACTCGGCCGCGTCGCGGTACGGCGTGGGGATGTCAATCTTGTATTGCGTGACTCGGCTCGCGCCCTTGTCGTCGGTGTACCGCCACTGCGCGTCAGCCTGCCCGGCCAAGAGCAGAAGACCCGCGCTGAGTCCAACCGCCATCGCAAATCGGTTCATGTGGATCTCCTGTCGGGGTCGCATGCCTACGACGCCAACGCAAGAGCTACGCCACGGCACCAGCACCGGCGAATCGCAACGTTAGGTGGGCTCCGCAATGATTGCGTCTTGAAGTATTCGTCCATGCCAGAAGAGAATTGCCCAGGTTGGCGACCCGCGCGGCCAGCGCGCCTGGAGGTAGGCCGGCCGGCCGCTCAGCGGACCAGGGCCCGCAACCGCTCGAGCGCGTCGGGGCCCTCGAACTGGAGGGTCTGCAGCCCCGACCCGTGCAGCGGCCTCGACGTTGTCCGCGCGGTCGTCCACGAAGAGGGTCGCCGGCGCGGCCAGGCCCAGCCGGTCCAGGCAGAGCTGATAGATGCGCGGATCCGGCTTGGAGAGGCCGACCTCGCACGAGATGACCACCGCGTCGAAGCGCGCCTCGAGTGGCCACTGCTCTCGCACCCGCGCCATGACCTCGGGGCCGCTGTTGGAGAGAAACGCGGTGCGTCCGCCCGCGGCGCGGAACTCGGCGGCCAGCGCCCAGACCTCGTCGCGGTAGACGCTCGACGAGGCGATGTCGGCCTCGCTGAGCCACGCGAGATCCGCGGCATCCAGCGCGCCGGCGCCAGGGCGGGACGCGGCCAGCACGCGGCCCCAATACTCCGCGGCGGTGAGATCGGCGTCGTAGGCGTGCCGGTGCTGCCAGTAGGCGGCCCGGAAGGCGGCGGCGTCGGCGCCGAGCCGGCGCGCCGCCCCGTCCATCCACGTCTGATCCTGGGCGTAGGTGAGCACGTTGCCGTAGTCGAGGATGAGGCCGGCGGGACGCGCCATGCGCTCGATGCGACGCGACCCGGGCGCTCCGACAAAGCGAAGCGGCATGTTACGATGCGGCGACTCATCACGAGGAGAGAGGGAGGCGCGCGCCGTGCCGACGCAAGACGAGACCCTGGTGACCCGCGAGGGGCCGGTGGTCACCCTGACCTTCAACCGCCCCGAGGCGCGCAATGCCATGACCTGGGGGATGTACGATCGCCTCTACCAGATCTGTGAGGAGGTGGACGCCGACGACTCGGTGCGGGTGCTGGTCCTCCGCGGCGCCGGCGGCAAGGCCTTCGTGGCGGGGACGGACATCAGCCAGTTCAAGGTCTTCGACCGGGCCGAGGACGGCATCGCCTACGAGCGCGACGGGGACAAGCGCATGGCGCGGCTCGAATCCGTGCGCAAGCCGGTGATCGCCCAGATCGAAGGCTTCGCGGTGGGGGGCGGCTTCCGCATCGCCACCGCGTGCGACCTGCGCATCGCCACGCCGGACGCGCGCTTCGGCGCGCCGATCGCGCGCACGCTCGGCAACTGCCTCTCCATGGCCGCCTACGCGAGCTTCGTGGACGTGTTCGGGCCGTCACGGCTGAAGGAGCTGATCTTCACCGCGCGGCTGCTCACCGCCGAGGAGGCGCACGCGGCGGGCTACGTGCACGAGATCGTGCCCGCGGATCAGATCGAGGCGCGGGTGACCGCGCTCGCCCACCAGATCGCCGAGCACGCGCCGATCACGCTCTGGGTCACCAAGGAGTCGATCCGCCGTCTCGCGGCGAGCCGGGCCCTGCCGGACGACGAGGATCTGATCGCGACCACGTACATGAGTGCCGACTTCCGCGAGGGGGTGCGCGCCTTTCTCGACAAGCGCAAGCCCCGGTGGAGCGGCAAGTGATCCGCGAGGTGCCGGGCCGCAAGCCGCGGGTGCACCCGGAGGCTTACGTGGACCCCGCGGCCCAGGTGATCGGCGACGTGACCATCGAGGCGGGGGCCAGCGTGTGGCCCGGCACGGTGCTGCGCGGGGATCAGGACAACTACGTCAAGCTCGGGCGCAACTCCAACGTGCAGGACAACTCGGTGCTGCACGTCACCCCGCAGTTCCCGTGCATCGTGGGCGACAACGTGACGATCGGCCACCGCGCGGTGGTCCACGCCTGCACCGTGATGAACAACTCGCGCATCGGGATCGGGGCGGTCGTGCTGGACGGGGCGGTGGTGGAGGAGGGCGCCCAGGTGGGCGCGGGCGCGCTGGTGCCGCCGGGCAAGGTGGTGCCCGCGGGGTGGCTCGTCATGGGGGTGCCGGCCAAGCCGGTGCGCAAGATGAGCCAGGAGGAGCTCGACGACATCCTGCGCAACGCCACCGACTACGTCGACCTCTGGCACCGCGACTACCGATCTGGGGTCAGGTCTTGAAATACGACATTTCCCCGCCACGCAGTCGGCAGACCGCCGGCGTGAGACGGAATGTCGTATTTCAAGACCTGACCCCGCCGTAGGCCGACGCCGTGGGCTACGTGGAGCGGCACCTGTTGGCGGGGGAGCGCGTGGTGTACAAGACGCGGCTGCACTGGGTGCTGTTCGTCAAGCCGGCCCTGGTCGTGCTGGCCGGGATGATCCTCATGGTGCTGCTCCGCCAGGTGCAGGATCCGCCGTGGCTCTGGATCTTCGGCGCGGCGGTCGCGCTGATCGGGCTCGTCTGGGCCTTCGTCCACTACGTCGAGGTGATGACGTCCGAGTTCGCGGTCACCACCTCGCGTCTGATCCTCAAGGTGGGGCTGATCTCGCGCTATACCACCGAGCTGCTCCTCGCCAAGGTGGAGTCGATCGGCGTGCAGCAGGGGCTCATCGCCCGCCTGCTCAACTACGGCGATCTCACGGTCACCGGCACCGGGGGAGCCCGGGAGATCTTCCGGCGGGTGCGCGACCCGATCGGGTTCCGCAACCACGTTCAGCAGGCGTCGCTGGGCGCGGGCTCGACCGGAGCCTGAGCCGGAGGCTCCGCTATTTTGATCCCGGCGGCGCGCCGAGGTCGCGCGCGGTGTTGAGATCGGCGCTCTGATCGCGCAGGATCGTCGGGCTCATCACCATCGTCTCGATCACGGTGCGCGGGGGCAGGGTCACGCAGAGCATGATCGCGCGGGCCACGTCGTCGGCGTGCATCATGGTGGCGCGGGCCGCCGCGTCGGGATTCAGCGGCCGGTTGTCGAGGATCGGCGTGTCCACCTCCGCCGGCATGATGGTGGTGGCGCGGATGCCCTTCTCGCGCAGCACGTTGTGCACGTGGCCCATGAGGTTCAGCACGCCGGCCTTCGCCGCGCCGTAGGGCGCGCCGCCGATCAATCCGGGCCGCAGGGCGGCCAGCGAGCTGATCGTGACGATGGTGCCGCCGCCCCGCTCGATCATGCTCGGCAGCACCGCCTGGGTGAGCGCGTAGACGCCGGTCAGGTTCACCGCGAGCACGCTGTCCCACTCCTCCTGGCCGACCCAGCGCACGTTGCGCGCCTTGCTCGAGTGGCCCGCATTGTTGACGAGGACGTCCACTCGGCCGTACTGGGCCACCGTCCACTCGGCGAGCGCGCGGGCCTCCGCCGGCTTCGCCACGTCGCAGGCGCGGGCGACGGCGCGGCCGCCGGCCTTGGCGATCTCGCCGGCCACCGCCTCGATCGGCGCCTTTCGGCGGCCCGCCACCACCACCTGCGCGCCCTCGGCGGCCAGCATCAGCGCCGCCGCGCGGCCGATGCCGGTGCCGCCCCCCGTCATGATCGCGACCTGTCCGTCGAGGATTCCCATGGCGCTCCCTCCGGTCCGCGGGCCCCGGCTCAGCGCCAGGCCCAGACTGGCTGTTCGAAATGGTTCACGCGCGTCGGCCGTCCGTGGACGACCACTTCGCGCATCTGGTAGAGCACGGCCGCGGTCGGCGCGTGGATCAAGGTGCCGAGCAGGGGGAGCTGGATCACCGGGCGGTCGCTCTCCGGGATGCTGATGAGCCGCGGCACGTCCGGCCCCTCCAGCTCGTCGAGCGGCACGCGAAAGATCTTGGCCACCTCCGCCGGATTGGGCACGAGCTCGTGGTCGGGCTCGGCCCACACGACCACCGGGGTGATGATGAATCCCGACCGGGTGCCGTAGTCGTCCAGCACGCCCAGCACGGTGCTCTCGTCGAGCGTGAGGCCCACCTCTTCCTGCAGCTCGCGCAGCGCCGCGCGCTCCGCGGTCTCGCCCGCGTCGAGGCGGCCGCCCGGCAGGGCCCACTGTCCGGTGTGCTTGCGCAGCGTCGCGGCCCGCCGCGTGATGAGAAAGCAGGGGCGGCCGTCGGCGTCGGGCAGCAGCACCTGGGCCACCGCCGCCCGTCGCCGCCCGTCGTCGGGCAGGGCGATCCGGTCGAATGAAGACAGATTGGCGCGCGCCCGCTCGAGCAGCGCGCCGTCCAGCCGGGCCGGCACTAGGTCATCGGAGAGGGCCCCTCGATCCAAACGGGCTTCGCCCTGTGGGGCCCCCTCCGAACCTCCCCCAGTACCGGTTGCGCCGGCGGAGCCGGCGCTCGAACGGAGACTACTTCGACGCGCACTAGCCTAGTAGGCCGGCAGCTTCCCGGCCTTGGTGCCGGTCTTCCGCACGACGCCCACTTCCTCGGCGGCCTTGGCGGCCATGAAGCGGCTGTCGCTGGCCAGGGTGACGAACTGATAGCCCTCCGCGATCATCTGGAGCGCGTAGGTCGCGGTGGCGTTGTGGATGCCCGCGATGACATTGTGCCGCTTGCAGGCCGCCACGATCTTCTTCTGGGCGTCCACCACCGGCGGGTCGGTCTGGTCGAGCCGGGGCTTGAGGCCCATGGCCAGGCTCAGGTCGGAGGGGCCCACGTAGATGGCGTCCACGCCGTCCACGCTCAGGATCTCGTCGAGATTCTTGAGCGCCTCCGCGGTCTCGATCATCGGCATCACGATGGTCTCGACGTTGGCGTGGTCGCCGTAGTCGGAGCCCGCGTAGAGGGAGGCGCGCACCGGGCCCCAGCTCCGGTAGCCGCGGGGCGGGTACTTGCACGCGCGCACCATCGCCTCGGCTTCCTGCGCGGTATTGATCATCGGGCAGATGACCCCGTAGGCGCCCGCGTCGAGGATCTTCATCAGTCGCGCCGGATCGTTCCACGGCACCCGGGCGAGGGGCACCACGCCCAGGGTGGAGATGCCCTGCAGCATGTTCACCGCGACCTGGTAGTCGACTACACCATGCTGCATGTCGATGGTCAGCGAGTCGAAGCCCTGGTGCGCCATCACCTCGGCCGAGAAGCCGCTCGGGATGGAGAGCCAGCCGTTCACCACCGCCTCGCCGCGGGCCCAGATCTTCTTCAGCGCGTTCTCTCTCACGTCGTTCTCCTGTTAGATGACCTTGTCGTTGCGAAGGGAGGTGATGTCGGCGGGGGAGTAGCCCAGCTCGGCCAGGATCTGATCGTTGTGTTCGCCGGTGTCGGGGGCGGGGGTGCGCACCCCGCCCGGGGTGCGCGAGAGCGTCACCGGGGGCGCCTGCACGAAGAGATCGCCCAGCACCGGGTGCTTGACGGGCACCGCCATCTTCAGGTGCCGGATCTGCTCGTTCTCGTAGACCTGCTTGACGTCGAGGATGGGGCCGGAGGGCACGCCCTTGGTGTTGAGCAGCTCGACCCAGTCCTGGGTGGTCCGCTTGGCGAACGCCTTCTCGAGCTCCACCGCGAGCGCCTTGCGGTTCTTGGACCGCTCCGGCGCGGAGCGGAAGCGCGGATCCTCGAGCAAGGGCTCGGTCCCGAGCGTCTCGCAGAGCCGGCGGAACATGTGCTGGCCGGAGGCCGCGATGTTGAGATGCCCGTCCGCGGTCTTGAACACCCCGGTCGGGATCGCGGTGGGGTGATCGTTGCCGGCCTGCGGCGGAATCTCCTTGCCGATGAGCCACCGCGCGGCCTGGAAGTCGAGCATCGTCACCATCGCCTGCAGCAGCGAGGTGTGCACCCACTGGCCGCGGCCCGAGCGCTCGCGCTCGAGCAGCGCCACCAGGATGCCCTGGGCCAGGAAGATGCCCGCGGTCAGATCGGCCACCGGGATGCCCACGCGCACCGGGCCCTGCCCGGGCAGGCCGGTGATGGACATGAGCCCGCCCATGCCCTGGGCGATCTGGTCGTAGCCCGGCCGCTCGCGATAGGGCCCGTCTTGCCCGAAGCCCGAGATGCTGCCATAGACGAGCCGCGGGTTGATGCGGGAGAGCGTCTCGTAGTCGATGCCGAGGCGCGTCTTCACGTCGGGGCGGAAGTTCTCGACGACCACGTCGGCCTTCTGGACGAGCTTGTGGATGATCTCGATGCCGCGCGGCGACTTCAGATCGAGCGTGAGCGAGCGCTTGTTGCGGTGGAGGTTCTGCGAGTCGAAGCCGCGGCGGGGAAAATCGCCCTCCACGTCCTCGCGCGCCGAGATCTGGACCACGCTCGCGCCCATGTCCGCGAGCTGGCGAACGCAGGTCGGGCCCGAGCGGGCCCGGGTGAGGTCGATCACCGTGTAGGGCGACAGCGGCAGCGTCATCGCGATCCTCCTGGGTTCACTTGGGCTTGGCCGGCATGATCGCCGAGCCGGTCTGCGATTGGGGATTTCGGAGCGGCCAGCGGCCGGCGTCCACCGCGGTGAGGAAGTCGAGCAGCGCCCGGTTGAAGAGCTCCGGGTCCTCGAGGTTGATGGTGTGCCCGGCCTTGGGGATCACCACCAGGCCCGACGAGCGGATCTTGCGCTTCATGAAGATGCCGGGCTCGAGGCAGGGATCGTCCTCGTCGCCGGTCATGATCAAGGTCGGCACTTCGAGCCGCTCCATCGCGGCCTCCAGCTCGAAGATGGACGGCCGCGACATCTGCACCCCGCGCATGGTGAGCGCGTGACCCTTCGCGGACTGCGCGGTGAACTGGGCGTAGAACTCCTGCCAGCCCTTCGGATCCTTGTCCATGAACTGCACGCGGGTCGGCCCCTTGGTGTAGAAGGAGGCCACGCCCACCATGCCCTCGGTGTCGAACCGCCGCGCGGTCTCGTCCACGTCCTTCCGGAAGCGCTCGCGCTCGCCCGGCACGCTGCCGTAGCCCGCGCCCGCCACCGTGAGCGAGAGCGCGCGCTCGGGATGGCGGAGACCGAAGTGGAGCACCGCGTAGCCGCCCATGGACAGCCCGCAGATGTGGGCCTTGGGGATCTTGAGATGATCGAGAATTCCCAGAATATCTTCGGCGGCTTGTACCTGGGAGTACGCCTCCGGCTTGTCGGGCACGTCGGAGGGCGGGTAGCCGCGGGCATTGTAGGCGATGGTGCGGTAGCGCCGGGCGAAGAACCGCACCTGGAGGTGCCAGCTCTGATAGTCGCCCGCGAACTCGTGGACGAAGATCAGGGGCGCGCCCTCTCCCGTCTCCTCGTAGAACAGCTTGACTCCGCCGACGTCGGCGAACGGCATGGCTCGGCTCCGATCCGGGTAACGGCCGGTTTGGATTGTACAACAAGGAGGCTCTTGACGGCGATGCGGGTTCGGGCCGATGCTCGCCCTTGTGAGAAGACTCCTGATGGCGCTCGCGCTGGGCGGTGTGGTGGCGACGGCCGGCTGTGCGTCGATGGGGCCGGGAGCCCCACCCTCGGGGACGCTGGAGAAGATCAAGGCGACGAAGACGATCGCGCTCGGCTATCGCGACTCGTCGGTGCCGTTCTCGTACGCCGGTCCCACCAAGGAGCCGATGGGCTACTCGGTGGACCTCTGCATGCGCGTGGTCCAGGACCTGCGGAGCGAGCTCAAGCTGGCGGACCTCCAGCCCCGGTGGGTGCCGGTGAGCGTCGAGACGCGCGTGCGGGCCCTCGTGGACGGGACGATCGATCTCGAGTGCGGGTCCACGACCAATACCCTGTCGCGCCAGGAGCGGGTGGACTTCAGCCTGACGACCTTCATCACCGGGGCGAGCCTGCTCGCCCTCGCCGGATCGAACGTGGGCGACCAGCTCGGCGCGATCCGGATCGCGGTGATCCCGGGAACCACCACCGAACAGATGGTCAAGAACGCGATCGCGAGCATGGGCGCCACCGCCGCCGACGCGAAGCTGGTCGCGGTGAACGATCACGCCGACGGGCTGGCCGCGGTGGTGGACCGGCGCGCCGAGGTGTATGCCACCGACCGCGCGATCCTGATGGGCCTGGTGACGAGCGCGAGCAACCCGCGGCAGTTCGCGCTGCTGGACCGCTATCTCTCCTACGAGCCCTACGCGCTCATGCTCCGGCGCGGGGATCCCGCGTTCCGGCTCGCGGTCAACCGGACGCTGGCCCGACTCTACCGCTCCGGCCAGGTCCTCGACATCTACCGCCGGTGGTTCGGGCAGTGGGGCGACCCGAGCCCGCTCACGCTCGGCATGTACGCCGTCGAGGGGTTGCCCGAGTAGCCGCCGGGCGGGCGCGGGTCAGAAGGCCCAGCCCGCGCCCAGGATGTAGCGCTGGTCCGTCCGGTGGCGGCCGGAGGCCGGCGTCGAGTCGTAGCGGAACTCGTAGCGCAGCTCCGCGAAGACTCCCTTCCACACCTTCAGGCGGGCGCCCGCGTCGATATTGAGCAGGTAGTCGCCGCCGAGATCCTCGAAGCTCGGCATGTACTCGAGCTTGTGGTAGAGCATGAGGGGCTCGATGGGGGTCCAGTCGATCGAGTAGGCCAGCCGTGGTCCGAAGAACTCGCTGGACCCGGTCCTTCTGTAGTTCTCGTACACCCACACCAGACCGGCCTCGGTGGAGAGATTGAAGGTGGGGCGCTCGAACCACTGGTAGCCGACGCCGGCGCCCGGGGCCAACCGTAGCTCCAGCTCCGCCACGCCATCGCGCTCCGCTCTCATCAATAAGTAGCCATAGAGCTTCTTGGTGAAGAAGTGGTCGTACTTCCCCAGCGCCATGGCGTAGTCGATCGTGGTGGACTTCTCGCTGGTACGCGGGTCCTGCTGCCGGCCGTAGTAATACTCGTGATCGCGCTGATGTCGGCGATGGCCACCGGCTGCGGCGGCGCCCCGGGGGCGGGCGCGGTCTGCACGTAGCGATCGGGCCCCGCGCCCACGTCCGCGCTCACCGGCGGCTGCTCCTTGACGCCGACCGCGACCGGCGCGTCGGTGGAGAAGGTCTTCACCTTCGACATGTCCACCGTGACGTCCCCCGCACCTTCGGTCTTGATCGTGAGCTTGCCGCTGACCGCCTTGAGGATCTTGCCGGACAGACGGTCGCCGTTAAGGAAGAGCACCTCGTCGCCTCGGGCCGGGCCGGCCGGCGAGAGTACGAGGATCAGCATCGGGAAGAAGGCTATCGTCAACCGTCGCATGGACAGGGCCCTCTCTTGGCATCGTAGTGACGTCGCTGGGACTATTGTTGCTCCGGTGGCAAGGGAAACCGGCCGCATTTGACAAGCGCGAGGCTCCTGGCCGACAATCGTCATCGCCGCCGAGCCTCGGATCGCCTGCAAGTCCCCGTCGGGCCGAGTGCCCGGGAAAGGTTTTCCGTCATGCGAGCCACGACGCGCCTTCGCCAGATGCTCAAGGCCCCCGGGATCATCGTCGCGCCGGGCGCCTACGACGGCTTCTCCGCGCGCCTGATCGAGGCGGCCGGCTTCCAGGCGGTGTACATGACCGGCGCGGGCACCGCCGCGTCGCACCTGGGCCAGCCCGACCTGGGCCTGGCCACGCTCACCGAGATGGCGAATCACGCGGGGCACCTCGCCTCGTGCGTCTCGCTGCCCGTGATCGCGGACGCCGATACCGGCTACGGTAACGTGCTCAACGTGGTGCGCACGGTGCGGGAGTACGAGAAGGCGGGGGTAGCGGGGCTCCACATCGAGGACCAGGTGGCGCCCAAGAAGTGCGGGCACATCGCGGGCAAGCAGGTGATCCCGACCGAGGAGTTCTGCGACAAGATCCGCGCGGCCTCCGAGTACCGCACCGATCCCGACTTCGTCATCATCGCCCGCACCGACGCCCGCGCGGTCACCTCGCTCGACGACGCGATCGACCGGGGCAACCGCTACGCGCAGGCGGGCGCCGACCTCATCTTCTTCGAGGCGCCGCAGACCGAGGACGAGATCCGACGGGTGGCGCGGGAGATCAAGGCGCCGCTGCTCGCCAACATGGTCATCGGCGGCAAGACGCCGGCGATCAAGGTGTCCGAGCTCGAGCGCCTGGGCTTCAAGATGGTGATCTTCCCGGCGGTGTGCATGGCCGCCGCGGTGCCCGCGATGGAGAAGTCGCTCGCGTTCCTGAAGGAGCACGGCACCGACTGGCAGCCCGGCCCGGTGCTGGGCCCGATGGACATCTTCCGCCGGGTGGGCTTCGACTGGTGGCACGGCATCGAGGAAAAGTTCGCCGGTCGCTGATGTCCCGCACGATGTTCGAGAAGATCTGGAGCCGCCACGTGGTGGCGGAGGGGCCCGGCGGCCAGGCGCTGCTCTACGTGGACCGCCACCTGCTGCACGAGGGCTCCACCCACGCGCTGGCGCGCCTGGAGCGCAAGGGCCGCCCGGTGCGCCGGCCCGAGGCCTGCCTCGCCACCGCCGACCACTATGTGTCGACCGAACCGGGGGCGGTTGTGCCCACCGAGCCGGGCGCGGGCGAGATCGCCAACCCCGAGATCCGGGCCATGGTGGCGGATCTCGACCGCCACACCCGCCGCCTCGGCATCACCTTCTTCGGCCGCGGGGAGCCGCGCCAGGGGATCGTGCACGTCATCGGCCCCGAGCAGGGCGCGACCCAGCCCGGCATCACGCTCATGTGCGGCGACTCCCACACCGCGACGCACGGGGCGTTCGGCGCGCTGGCCTGCGGCATCGGCTCCACCGAGGTGGAGCACGTGCTGGCCACGCAGTGTCTCTGGCAGCGCCGGCCCAAGGTGATGCGCATCACGGTGACCGGCCCGCGCCCGTTTGGGGTCATGGCCAAGGACGTGATCCTCACCATCATCGCCCGGATCGGGGCCGGGGGCGGGGTCGGCCACGCCATCGAGTACGCGGGGCCGGTCATCCGCGCGATGTCCATGGACGAGCGCATGACGGTCTGCAACATGTCCATCGAGGCCGGGGCCCGCGCGGGCATGGTGGCGCCCGACGAGACGACCTTCGCCTATCTCGAGGGCCGGCCGCTCGCGCCCCGCGGCGACATGTGGCCACGCGCGCTCGCCTTCTGGAAGACCGTCCCTTCCGACGCGGACGCGGTCTACGACCATGAAATTACGCTGGACGCGGCGGAGCTGGCGCCCACCGTGACCTGGGGCACGAGCCCGCAGGACGCGCTGCCCATCACCGGCCGCGTGCCCGATCCGAGCGCGGTCGGCGATCCCGCGCGCCGCGCCAGCATGGAGCGCGCGCTCGCCTACATGGCGCTCACGCCCGGCGCGCCGCTGGCGGGCACGGTGGTGAGCCGCGTGTTCATCGGCTCCTGCACCAATAGCCGCCTCGAGGATCTGCGCGCGGCGGCGGCGGTGGCGAAGGGGCGTCGCGCGGCGGTTCCCGCGTGGGTGGTGCCGGGCTCCGGGCAGATCAAGAGTGCGGCGGAGGCGGAGGGGCTCGACCGGATCTTCACGGAGGCCGGCTTCGAGTGGCGCGAGCCGGGCTGCTCGATGTGCGTCGGCATGAACGGCGATACCGCCGCGTCCGGCGAGCGTGTGGCCAGCACATCCAATCGCAACTTCGAGGGACGGCAGGGCCAGGGCGCGCGCACCCATCTCATGAGCCCGGCCATGGCGGCGGCCGCCGCGGTCACCGGGCGCCTCACCGACGTGCGGACGCTCGGTCGCTAGCCATGGAGCCCTTCACCCGCCTCACCGCGGTGGCGGCGGCGATGGATCTGCCGAACATCGACACCGATCGCGTGATCCCCGCGCGCTTCCTCCGCAAGCCGCGCGAGGCGGGCTTCGGGCCGCTCCTCTTCCACGACGTGCGCTTCGACGCCGACGGCGCCCCGAAGCCCGATTTCGTGCTGAACCATCCCGGCTACCGGGACGCGAAGATCCTGGTCACCGCCGAGAACTTCGGCTGCGGGTCGTCGCGCGAGATGGCGGTGTGGGCCCTCATGGACTACGGCATCCGCGTGGTGATCGGGCCGAGCTTCGGCGACATCTTCTTCGAGAATTGCTTCAAGAACGGCGCGCTCGCGGTGGTGCTGCCGGCGGACGTCGCGGCCGGCCTGCGCCGCGCCCTCGCCGAGCGCCCCGGAGCCACCCTGACGGTGGATCTCGAGGCCCAGACCGTCACCGGGCCCGCCGGGGAAGCGTTCCGCTTCGAGATCGACGCCTTCCGCAAGCACGGCCTGCTCACCGGGCAAGACGAGGTCGAGATGACGCTCGCCCAGCTTCCCGCCATCGAAGCGTTCGAGGCGCGCCGCCGCGACGAGATGCCCTGGCTTGGCTGAGCGCGCCGGGGTGCTCGTCGCCTTCTTCGTCGCCACCTGGCTCACCGGGCTGTCGCTCGCGACCGCCTTCGCCGCCGCGGCGTACGGCTTCGGCCGCAGCGTGGAGCCGGAGCGTACCGACCTGATCAGCCTGGCGATCTTCGGGGTGATGGGGCTGGCCTCGCAGGCGGGGTTGCTGCTCGCGCCGTGGGCGAGCACGCGAGGGCTCACGTCGCGGATCATCGCCGCCCTGCTGATGGGGCCCGCCGGCGTGTCGCTGAGCATCTTCGCCTACGAGGGCTTCACGCGATACGCGACCTGGGCGATCTATCTCTGGGGCGTGCTCGTCTACGCGGTGGCCTACGTGGCGCTGGTCCGTGGGGGGCTTGGCCGGGTACGGGAGAGGTAGCCTTTTTTTGTGGTTGTATATACTAAACAGGTGATGTGTAATATGGCTCGATCATCTTAATAGAGACACCACATGGCTATCCCGATCGAGTCCTCACCTCCGCCAGGGTGGGAGCGCGAGGGGATCGACGGCCTGCTCGGTCTGTTCCCGCCGGGCCGGCTCAGCGAGATCGTCGGTCCCCGCTCCTCCGGAGCCAGCAGCCTGCTCCTGGCCCTCATCGCCCGGATCACGACTTCTGGTAGTCAGGGCGGCGGCCAGGTGGCCTTCGTGGACGGGATGGACGCGCTCGACCCGGCTTCCGCCGCGGCGGCCGGCGTCGATCTCTCCGCGCTGCTGTGGGTGAAGTGCGGCGGCCGGCTCCGGGTGGCGCTCAGCGCCGCCGATCTCCTCGTCCGCTGCCCCGGATTCGCCCTGGTCGTGCTGGACCTGGACGAGCTTGGGCCCATGCCCGCCTCGGCCCATATGAGGCTGCAGCGCGCGGTGGAGGGCGGCGACACCATCCTGATCACTCGGAGCGCCCGTCATCGTGAGGGCAGCCCCGCGTCGCTGGTCCTGGCCACCCGGCGGCTGGCGCCGCGCTGGATGGGGTTGCGCCCGCTCACCCGGCTCGCCGGCCTCCGCTCCGAGGTCTCCATCTTCCGCTCCCGCCCCTCCCACACTCAGACCCTCTCCCCGGAGGGGAGAGGGCAGGGTGAGGGGCTAAAAGGTGAGGGGGGCCGCTGGACGCTCGACTGGACGCTATGACCCGCATCGCCTGCCTGATCACCATGAATGAACCCGCGGGGAACGAACCGGCGCGGCCCGCGCTGCTGCGGGTAGCGCTCGCGCATTCCCCCCGCGTGGAAGACGCCGGCGCCGGCCGTGTCTATCTCGACGCGTCCGGGCTCGAAGGACTTTTCGGCGACGAGCCGCGCCTGGCCGCGCGGCTCCGCGACGCCGCCGCGGCGGTGGGAGTGGAGATCCGCGTGGGCATCGCGGAGAGCCGCATCGCCGCGCTCGCCGCCGCGCGCCTGGGTCCGGGGGTGATGATCGTCGCGCCCGGTGGCGATGCCGCCTATCTGGCCCCGGCGCCGCTGTCGCTGCTCGACCTGCCGGAGGAGACGGCCACGCGCCTGTCGCGATGGGGGCTCCGCACGCTCGGCGAGCTGGCCGCGCTGCCCACCGCGGGGCTGTTCGAGCGACTCGGCGGCGACGGCGTCCGGCTCCAGCGCCTGGCCCGCGGGGAAGATCCGCGCCCACTCGTGTCGTGGCGGGCGGAGCCGCTCTTCGAGGAGTCCACGGAGTGCGAGTGGGGGCTCGAGACGCTCGAGGCGGTGGGGGAGCGCCTGCGCGAGCTGGCCGCCCGCGTCTGCGCGCGGCTCGGCGCGGCCGGGCTCGCGGCCGACGGCTTCGAGTGGAGCTGTCGTCTCGGCGACGGCCGCGTCCACGAGGGCGCGCTCACCCCGGCCACACCCATGACCGATGCCGAGTCGGTCGGAGGATTGCTCCGGCTGGCGCTCGAGGCGCGCCCGCCGCGCGGCGTGGTCCTGGCCCTCACGTTTCGCGCCCGCCCGGTGCGGGTCGCGCCGGCGCAGGAGTCGCTCACCGATCGATCGCGCCCGGCTCCGCGCCTGCTCACCGCCACCTTGAATCGCCTGGTGGCGCTGGTGGGTGCCGACGCCATCGGCGCCCCCGCGCTGCTCGACACCCACCGCCCCGACGCCATCGCCCTCGCCACCTACCACCCTCACCCCTCACAAGAACTCTCTCCCCTCAGGGGAGAGGGCAGGGTGAGGGGTGAGAAGACGAGGGGTGAGAAGGTGAGGGGCGAAGCCTCCGCCCTCGCCCTGCGCCGCCTCCGCCCACCCGCGCCCGCGTCGGTGACGCTCGCCTCCGGCCGTCCGGTAGCGGTGCGCTCGAGCCGCCTCACGGGGCGCATCGTCGCCGGGGTGGGGCCGTGGCGCGTCTCGGGCGAATGGTGGAGCCCACGCCCGTGGCTGCAGGACGAATGGGACGTGGAGCTGGCCGACGGCACGCTGTGCCGCCTGGCGCATGACGGCTCCGCCTGGCGCCTCGAAGGTATCTACGACTAACCGACCCCTCGACTCCGAACCCCTCACCCTGCCCTCTCCCCTGAGGGGAGAGGGAGAGCCAATATGTTCGTCGAGCTGCATGCCCGGAGTGCCTTCAGCTTTCTCGAGGCGGCCGCGCTGCCCGAAGCGCTGGCCGAGCGCGCGGCGCGGCTCGAGCAGTCCGCCATCGCGCTGCTGGACGCGAACGGTGTCTACGGCGCGCCCCGGCTCTATCGCGCCTGCAACCGGCTCGGCCTCTCGGCGCTGGTGGGCGCCGAGATCACGCTGGCCGACGGCAGCCGGCTGCCGCTGCTGGTGGAAGATCGCGAGGGGTACCAGAACCTCTGCCGCCTGCTGACCCGTATGAAGATGCGCGCGCCGAAGGGGGAGGGCGCCGCCACCTTCGAGGAGCTGGCCGAGTTCGCGGGCGGCCTCGTCTGCTTGACCGGCGGGGGCCGCGGCCCGGTGGCGGCCGCGCTCGCGCGCGCGGGCGCGCCCGCCGGCCGCGAGTGCCTCGAGCGGCTCGTCGGCATCTACGGCCGCTTCGACGTCTTCGCCGAGCTGCAGCGCCACCTGAGCCGCCCGGAGGAGGCGCGCAACGAGTGGCTGCGCGGCGAGGCCGCGCGGCTGCGCCTGGCCCCGCTCGCCACCAACGAGCCCCGGCTCATCGCGCGCGGGGACCGCCCGCTGCTCGACGTGCTCACGTGCATCCGCGAGCACATTACCCTCGAGGCCGCGGGCCGGCTGCTCGCGCGCAACAGCGAGCACTTCATGAAGAGCGGCCGGGTGATGGAGCGGCTCTTCGCGGACTGTCCCGAGGCGGTGGCCAATACCGGCGAGCTGGCGCTGCGTCTCGGCTTCACCTTGAAGGACCTGGGCTACCGGTTCCCCGAGTATCCGCTGCCCCGCGGCGAGACGCCGCTCGGCTTCCTGCGCGCGCTGGCCCACGCGGGGGCCCGCGACCGCTACGGCGGAGGTGCCCTCGCCGAGAAGGCACGGCGGCAGATCGAGCACGAGCTGGCCCTGATCGGCCGCCTCGACCTGGCGGGGTATTTCCTCATCGTCTGGGACCTCGTCCAGTACTGCCGTGCCCACGACGTGCTGGTGCAGGGGCGCGGCTCGGCGGCCAACAGCGCGGTGTGCTACGCGCTCGGCCTCACCGCGGTGGACCCGGTGGGCATGGAGCTGCTCTTCGAGCGCTTCCTTTCCGAGGAGCGCGGCGAGTGGCCCGACATCGACCTCGACCTGCCGAGCGGCGACCGGCGCGAGCGGGTGATCCAGTACGTCTACGAGCGCTACGGGCGCCTCGGCGCGGCCATGACCGCCAACGTGATCACCTATCGCGGGCGCAGCGCGGCGCGGGAAGTCGGCAAGACCCTGGGGCTGCCCGCCGACACGATCGAGCGGCTCTCCCAGCTCGTGAGCAACTGGGAGTACACGGATCCGGGCGACAGCCTGCTCGCGCATCTGGGCGAAGCCGGCTGCGATCCCGCGGAGCCGCGCATCCAGCACTTCGCCCGGCTCTGGAGCGGCATCCAGGATCTGCCGCGGCACCTGGGCCAGCACTCGGGCGGCATGGTGATCGCTCAGGGGCGCCTCGACGGCGTGGTGCCGCTCGAGCCCGCCACCATGCCCGGCCGCAGCGTGGTGCAGTGGGACAAGGACGACTGCGCCGCGCTCGGTATCGTCAAGGTGGATCTCCTGGGGCTCGGCATGATGTCGCTGCTCCAGGACGCGCTCGAGATGATCCGGCGCCGCGGCGGCCGGGTGGACCTGGCCCATCTCCCCCAGAACGATCCGAAGGTGTACGCCATGCTCCAGCAGGCCGACACCATCGGCGTCTTCCAGGTGGAGAGCCGCGCCCAGATGGCGACCCTGCCGCGCCTGCGCCCCACGTGCTTCTACGACCTGGTGGTGCAGGTGGCCATCATCCGGCCGGGTCCCATCGTGGGCGACATGGTGCATCCGTATTTGCGCCGCCGCGCGGGGCGTGAAGAGATCACGGTGCCCCATCCCGATCTCGAGCCCATTCTCCGTCGCACGCTCGGGGTGCCGCTCTTCCAGGAGCAGCTGCTCCGCATGGCGATGGCCACCGCCGGCTTCACCGGCGGCGAGGCGGAGGAGCTGCGCCGCGCCTTCGGCTTCAAGCGCTCGGAGCGGGCCATGCGAGAGGTGGAGGTGAAGCTCCGCGCGGGCATGGCCCGCCAGGGCATCTCGGGCGCCGCCGCGGAGGCCATCATCCACTCCATCACCGCCTTCGCCCTCTATGGTTTCCCGGAGTCGCACGCGGCGAGCTTCGCCCTGCTCGCGTACGCGAGCGCGTATCTCAAGGCGCATCACCCGCCCGCTTTCTACGCGGCGCTGCTCAACAACCAGCCGATGGGCTTCTACGATCCGGCCACCATCATCGGCGACGCGGGCCGGCACGGGCAGGGGATCCGGCCCGCCGACGTGAACTTCTCGGGCTGGCTCTGCGCCATCGAGCCGGATGGAGTCGTGCGGCTCGGGCTGCGCTACGTGCGCGGGCTGCGGGAAGAGGCCGGCTTGCGCCTGGAGTCGGAGCGCCGGCGGCGGCCCTTCGCCTCGGTGGAGGACGTGGTGAAGCGCGGCGAGCTGCGCCGCGACGAACTGGCCCAGCTCGCCCGGGTGGGCGCGCTCGCGAGCCTCGAGCCGGAGCGGCGGGCCGCGCTCTGGGAGGCGGAGCGCGCGGGGCGTCCCGCGGGGGCGCTCTACGAGGAGCTGCCCGCGTCGCGGGAGCCCTCGCCGTTACGGCCGATGAGCGCCGAGGAGCGGCTACTCGCCGACTATGACGGCACCGGCCTCACCCTCGGACCGCATCCCATGGCCTTCCGGCGCGGCCCGCTCGGGCGGATGGGCGTGTCGCGCGCGGCCGACCTGGCCGCCTTCCGTCACGGGGCGTGGGTGAAGGTGGCGGGGGCGGTGGTGGTGCGCCAGCGGCCGGGCACTGCTAAGGGCTTCGTCTTCCTGAACCTCGAGGACGAGACGGGCCTGATCAACGTCATCGTGCGGCCGGCGCTCTTCCATCGCCACCGGCTGGCCCTGGTCAACGAGCCCTTCCTCTTGATCGAGGGCACGTTGCAGCGCCAGGACCACGTCACCTCGGTGCGCGCCGAGCGGCTCGCCCCGCTGCGCCACCGCCTGGCGAGCGTGCCTTCCCACGACTTTCACTAGCCAGGCCAGTAACGGCGGCCAGGAATGCGCGGAGCGCTGGGGTCTCGGGCTTGTCGCGCCGCCGCACGAGGCCGAGGCGGCGCCCCAGGGCGGGCGAGAGCGGCCGCATGGAGAGCGCGCCCGAGCGCACCTCGTCTCGCACCGCCATGGCCGGGCTCACCGAGACGCCGAGGCCGGCGCCCACCAGCTTCTTGATGGCCTCCTCGTTGCCCAGCTCCATCACGATCCGCGGCCGTACCCCCCCGCGTCGGAACCACCCGTCGATCACGCGCCGGATGGTCCCGCCGCGCTCGTAGACGATGAGCGGATGGCGCGCCAGCACGGCCGCGGTGAGCGCGCCGCGCCCCGGCCACGCCTGGCCGGGCGGGCCCACCGCCACCAGCGGGTCGAGCAAGAGCGGCGTCACCTGGAGCTGACGGCCGGTGACCGGCAGGGTCACGAGGGCCACGTCCAGCTCGTTGGCGGAGACGGCGGCCGCGATCTCGGGGGCGTTGCCCGTCACCACGATGAGCTCGAGCTCCGGATAGCGCGCCCGCATCCGCCCCAGGAGCGGCGGCAGCAGGTGGATGCTGGCGGTGGCGCCGGTGCCGAGCCGCAGCCGCCCCGCCACCACGCCCCGGAGCTGGCGGAGCGCCTCCTGCGCGGCCTCGAGCTCCGCGAAGGCGCGTCCGGCGTGCTCCAGCAGCACCGCCCCCGCCGGGGTGGGGAAGGCGCGCTTGCCCACCCGCTCGAGCAGCGCGGTGCCGCAGCGGGCCTCGAGCTGACGCATGTGCAGGCTCACCGCGGGCTGGCTCAGGTGCAGGCTCTCCGCCGCGCGCGAGAAGCTCCCATGGCGTGCAATCTCTCGGAGAGTCCGCACGTGGGCGGGATTGAGGTCCACGATCCAGAAGTATTTCTCATCGTCGGTATGAGAACAATCTATTTCCCTTATCGCGGCCGGGCGGGCAGACTGCGGGGCAAGGAGCAATCCTCATGGGGGACGTCTCGGTACGCCCCGCGACGCCGGACGACGCCGCGGCCATCTGCAGGATCTACAACCAGGGCATCGAGGACCGCATCGCCACGCTCGAGACCGAGCTACGCACCCCGGAGGAGCGGCGGCAGTGGATGGCGACGCGCGGCCTGCGTCATCCGGTGGTCGTCGCGATCACCGACGGTCAGGTCGTCGGGTGGGGCAGCCTCAACGCGTTCAACGCGCGCCCCGCCTACGACAACGTGGTGGACCTCTCGGTCTACGTCGAGCGGGCCTGGCGGGGCCGCGGAGTGGGGAAGGCGCTCCTGCCGCATTTGCTGGGACTCGCGCGCCAGATCGGGTATCACAAGATGGTGCTGGCCACCTTTCCCTACAACGACGCCGGCCTCGCGCTCTACCGGCGCCTCGGCTTCTCTCCGGTCGGCGTCTACCACGAGCAGGGCCAGCTCGATGGCCGCTGGGTGGACGTCCTGATCATGGAGCAGCTCCTCTGACCCACGGCTGGCGCGTCGTCGCGACGCTCTCCGTCACCGAGACCGTCTCCTGGGGCATCCTCTACTACGGCTTCCCCGTCTTCCTCGCCTCGATGGAGCGCGACCTGGGCGCCTCCCGCGCCGCGGTCACCGGCGCCTTCACGATCGGCATGGGCATCGCGGCGCTCGCCGCCCTGCCGGTGGGCCGCTGGCTCGACCGCCATGGACCGTGGGGGCTGATGACCCTGGGCTCGTGTCTGGGCACCGCGCTGCTGATCACCTGGTCTCACGTGGAGAGCCTCACCGGGCTCTACGTGATCTGGACGCTGATGGGCCTGGCGCTGGCCGCCACACTCTACGAGCCCGCATTCGGGGCGGTGGTGCGCTGGTTCCCCACCGAGAACCGCGACCGCGCGCTCACCACCGTGACGCTGGCGGGGGCGCTCGCCAGCACCATCTTCATGCCGATCGCGGCCTGGCTGGTGGAGCACGGCGGCTGGCGGCAGGCGCTGCTCGCGCTGGCCGTCATCCTGGCGGTCCTGACCATTCCCCTGCACGCGATCGTGCTCCGGCGCCAGCCGCCGCACTTCGATCCCGCGCAGAAGCGCGCACCGCGTGCCCCCGGCGCCACCTTGAGTGCGGCCCGCCAAACCCCGATCTTCTGGGCGCTGGCGGTGGCGTTCGCGGTCGCCAACTTCGCGACGACCGCGGTCACCCTGCACCTGATCCCGTACATGGTGGCGCACGGCTGGTCGGCGGTCACGATGGCCGCCGCGATCGGCTGGATCGGGGCCATGCAGATCCCGGGGCGCCTGCTGTTCGTGGCGGTGAGCGGGCGCTTCGGCGCCCTCGGGGTGACGATGGCGGTGTTCCTGGCGCAGGCGGTGGGGCTCGCGCTCGTCGCGCTCGCGCCGTCGCTGCCGGGCGGTCTGTTCCTGATGATCGTCGTGCTCGGCGCCGCCAACGGGATGGGCACGCTCGCGCGCGCCACCACGCTCGCCGAGGTCTTCGGCTCCGGCCACTACGCGAGCATCGGCGGCGCGGTCGCCCTGGGCGCCAACGGCGCGCGCGCGGCCGGGCCGCTCGGCGCCTCGCTGCTGTACGTGGCGCTCGGCGGCTACCGGCCCGTCTTCTGGACCCTGGCGGGCGCGCTGGTGGTGGTGGGGGCGGTGGTGGCGGTGGCCGCGCGCGAGGCGCGGGCGCCCGCGGCCGCCCCCGGAGCGTAAACCGCCGGGCCCACTATCGGTTCGCGGTACGATAGGGTCCTATGCTCGCGGGATGGGGCCGCCTCGTTCATCGCTTCCGGCTCGTGATCATCGCGCTGTCCCTGCTGAGCCTGGTCCCGTCGCTGTGGCTGATCTTCCACGGTGGCCGCCTCGCCACCACCGACATCCCGACGACCACGGAGTCGGGCCGCGCGCTCGACCTGATCGGGCGTGAGCTGCCCGGGCGGCCGCCCTCGTTCAGCTTCATCTTCAGCAGCCCCACGCGCTCCGCCCAGGACCCCGCGTTCCGCCAGGAAGTGGAGCGGGCGGTGGCGCCGCTCCGCCGCGACGAGCGCGTCGCCCGCGTCCTCACCGCGTACGACCCGCCGGTGTACGACGTCTCGGTGCCCGCCGCGCAGCTCGTGTCGCGCGACGGCCGCCGGGTGCTCGTGGTGGTGGAGCTGAAGGGCGAGGCGGCCGCGTTCTCCTCGCTCGAGTTCTCGGTGCTGCCTCCCGACGTGTACCCCTCGCTGCGGGCCCAGGTGAAGACCGAGACCCTCGAGGTGCTCCCGGTCGGGAACATCCCGCTCAACCACGACTTCACCGAGGTGACGCGCACCGACCTGCGGCGGGCCGAGCTGGTGATCCTGCCCGTGGTGGTGGTGCTGCTCCTGATGGTGTTCGGCTCGGTGGTGGCCGCGCTGCTGCCGCTGGCAGTGGGCGCGCTCTCGATGGCGGGGGCGATCGCGGCCACGCTGCTCATGGCCCGCTACACGTCGGTCTCGGTGTACGCCCCGAACATCGTGACCATGATCGGCCTCGGGGTGGCCATCGACTACTCGCTCTTCATCGTGAGCCGCTTCCGCCAGGAGATCCGGGACCACGACGGCCCGGAGTCGCTGGAGCGCACGATGGCCACCGCCGGGCGGGCCATCCTCTTCTCGGGGCTCACCGTCGCCATCGGGCTGCTCGGCATGGTCTTCCTCGGGCTCGGCAATATCGGCTCGATCGGCTGGGCCGGCACCGTGGTCGTCTCGCTGGCCGTGCTCTACGCGCTCACGCTCCTGCCCGCGCTGCTGGCCGTTCTGGGGCCGCGCGTCAACGCGCTCCGGCTGCCGTTCATCCATCCCGAGCGCCGGGCCACCGGGCGCGGGATCTGGCACCGGATCGCCGTCACGGTGATGGCCCATCCGTGGGCGGTCTTCATCTCGGTCTCGGCGCTGCTGCTCCTCCTCGGGCTGCCGTTCCTGCACCTCAAGGTGGGCTCGGGCGACGTCAACGCGCTGCCGCCCGAGGCGGTCTCGCGCCGCGGCGACCTGGTGCTGCGCGAGCACTTCCCGGGCGCCGACAGCAACCGCATCCTGGTGGTGGTGCGCTACCCGGACGGCACCCCGCTGACCGCCCCCCGCGTGGGCGGCCTCCACGACCTGAGCCGCTGGCTCGCCGCGCGGCCCAACGTGGCGCGGGTGGAGAGCCTGGTGGATCTCGATCCGAGCGTCACCCGCGAGCAGTACCAGCAGCTCGCCACCGCGCCCGCGGAGATGCGCCCGCCCGGCGTGGCCCAGGTGCTGCGGCAGACCGTCGGCGGCCGCCTGGCCCTGCTGGTGGTCTCGAGCCCGCTGAAGCCGTCGAGCCCGGAGGCGCGCGCCCTGGTCGAGGAGATCCGCGCGTCCCATCCGAGGCTCGAAGGCGAGGTGCTCGTGACGGGGCAGACCGCCTTCGATCTCGACATCATCGACCTGGTCACGCGCCACGCGCCGCTGACGGTCGGCCTCGTCATGGTCGCGACCTATGTCGTGCTCTTCCTGCTGCTGGGCTCGGTGCTGCTGCCGCTCAAGGCGGTGATCATGAACCTCCTGTCCATCAGCGCCTCCTACGGCGCGCTGGTCTGGATCTTCCAGGAGGGGCACTTCGCGAGCTGGCTCCACTTCACCCCGGGCCCGATCCAGACCGCCACGCCGCTCATCATGTTCTGCTTCGTGTTCGGCCTCTCGATGGACTACGAGGTCCTGCTGCTGAGCCGGGTGAAGGAGGAGTACGAGCGCACCGGGGACACCACGCGGGCGGTGGCCGAGGCGCTCGAGTCCACCGGGCGGCTCATCACCGGCGCGGCCGCCATCATGGCCGCGGTGTTCTTCGGCTTCGCGACCGCGCGCTCGGTGATCATCCAGGCGGTGGGCATCGGCATCGGGCTCGCGGTGGTGATCGACGCCACCATCGTGCGCGCCCTGCTGGTGCCCGCCACCATGCGGCTCATGGGGCGGTGGAACTGGTGGGCGCCCGCGCCGCTGGTCTCGCTCCATCGCCGCCTGGGGCTGGCCGAGCGCAGCGCCGATGCCGAACAACTCGGAGGGGGGCTCCGCCCCCCTTCCGAACCTCCCCCCGCAGACGGGAAGCGCGGGCGGAGCCCGCGCTCGAACGTGGACCAGGCCGCCGCCCGGGGGTCGTCCGGTGTTGGCGGGACAGACTCCTAGTCCTCCGGCTTCCCCCCCGCTGATCCGCTACCACCCCGACGGCCCCGTCGCCACGGAGTACCGCGTCGGCCTCTGCGCGTGGCAGGACAAGAGCATGCTGGAGGAGGGGTCGTTCTACCCGATCAAGAGCATGAAGGCGGAGGAGCGGCTCTGGTGGTACAGCCGCTTCTTCGACGCGGTCGAGGTCAACTCCACGTTCTACGCGCCGCTCTCCGCCCAGAACGCGGTGCTCTGGACGAAGCGGACGCCGCCCGGCTTTCTCTTCAGTGTGAAGGCCTACGCGCTGCTCACCGGGCATCACCTGGACGCGGGCCGGCTGCCGCCGCCGCTCGCCGCGCTGCTGCCCGCCTCCGCGCGGGCCAACGCCCGGGGCCAGTGGGAGAACGGCGTCTTCGGCGAGGACGCGCGCGAGTGGGCCTTCGCCGCGTTCCGGGAGGGGCTGCAGCCGTTGGCGGACGCGGGCAAGCTCGGCTACGTGCTCTTTCAGATGGCGCCGTGGGTGAAGTACGGGGACCGGGCGCTCGAGTATCTCGCGGGGCTGCCCGCCCGCCTGCCCGGGACGACGATCGCGGTGGAGTTCCGCGACGCCTCCTGGCTGCCGCGGCATACCGAGGAGACCTTGAAGGTCTTGAGCGAGCGCGGGCTGACCTACGTCTCGGTGGACGCGCCGCGGACGCCCGCCTCCGTGGACACGACGGTGGCGCTCACCGCGCCCACCGCGGTCATCCGGCTGCACGGACGCAACCGGGAGGGCTTCATGAAGCAGCTCCAGGGCCGGGCCCCCAGCGTGGCCGAGAAGTACGGCTACCTCTACGACCGCGCCGAGCTGGCCGGGATCGTGGCCCGCGGGCGCGCGCTGGCGGGGCAGGCCCGCCGCGTCTACTTCAAGCTGAATAACAACGTCGGGGACGCTCCCGCCATCAACGGCGAGGACATCAAGGCGCTGCTGGGGCTCGAGACCGCCGATCGCGCTGCGGTCCTGGAGGAGTGGCGGAGCCGGCGCCGCGCGGGCCCGACCCGCCCCTGAAGCCCCGGAATCCACATGATAGAATGGCGCATCCAAACGGGGCGGAGGGCAGGCGCGTGCCGATCTACGAGTACGAGTGCCAGGGGTGTCACCGGCGGGTCAGCCTTCTGATCCGCACCCTGTCCGCGGCCGAGGCGCCCCGATGTCCGCGCTGCGGCAACGCCGCCCTGTCCCGCCTGATGTCCCGTTTCGCCACCGTCAAGTCCGAAGACTCCCGCCTCGACTCCCTCTCCGACCCCTCCAGCTTCGGCGACCTCGACGAGAACGATCCCCAGAGCGTGGCCCGGTTCGTCAAGAAGATGGGCCACGAGATGGGGGAGGACCTCGGCGAGGACCTCGACGCCGCCATGGACGAGGCGATGACCGAGGGCGATGAGCCCGGGGGCGACGACGGCACGCTCATGGACCCGGGCGGTGGCGGGGACGACGCGGGGGAGCCGCCGGCATGAAGATCGACGCGCTGCCCGGCCTCGCGGCCCTCGACGAGGGGCGCTGGAACGCGCTGCTCGACCGCTCGCGCCTGCCCTCGCTCTTCCTCACCTGGCCGTGGCAGACCGAATGGAGCCGGGCCTTCGCGGCTGACCGCCCCCAGCAGATCCTGACCGCGACGGACGCCGACGGCAGCCTGGCCGGCGTGCTGCCGCTCTACGAGGACGGGCCCGGCCGGCAGCGGATCATCGGCGGGGTGGAGGTGTCCGACTACCTCGACCTGATCGCGGTGGCGGGACGGGAAGAGGAGATCTGGCAGGCGTTGCTCCAGCACCGCGCCGGTCAGCCCGGCGAGTGGGATCTGCACGGCATCCGCGCGGCTTCGGCCACCGCCACCGTGCTGCCCGCGCTCGCGCCGGGCCACGGGCTGCGGGCCACGGTGGAGCGGCAGGACCGATGTCCGGTGCTGGCACTGCCCAAGACCTGGGACGAATACCTCGCGCGGCTCTCCGGCAAGGACCGGCACGAGCTCCGGCGCAAGATGCGCCGCCTCGAGCGGGAGCTGCCCGGGGCGACGGTGCGCGCGCACGGGGAGCCCGCCGGCTGGGACGAGGCCATGACGCGCTTCCTCACGCTCCATCGCCTCTCCAAGGTCGGCAAGGCGCGCTTCATGGACGAGCGCATGGAGCGCTTCTTCCGCTCCGTCACCGCCATCCTCGCCGCTGAGGGCTGGGCGCGGCTCTGGTTCCTCGAATACGAGGGCGCGGCGGTGGCCGCGTTCATCTGCCTCGAGTACGCGGGGAGCGTCGGCCTCTACAACTCGGGCTTCGACCCGGCGCGCGCCCAGCTCGCGCCCGGCATCGTGCTGCTCGCCCACGTCATCCGGGACGCCATCGAGCGCGGTCTCCCCACCTTCGACTTCCTGCGCGGCGAGGAGCCGTACAAGTACGGCTTCGGCCCGTCGCCGGAGGACGTCTTCAATATTCGTATAACCGGGCGGATCACCCCGTGAACCTCTCCGTCGCGATCCTCTCGGTGCACACCTGCCCGCTCGCCGCCCTCGGCGGCAAGCAGACGGGTGGCATGAACGTCTACGTGCGGCAGACCGCGCGCGAGCTGGGCCTCATGGGCGTGCACGTGGATGTCTTCACGCGCTCGCAGAACGCGACGATTCCCCGGATCGTCGAGCTGGGCCCGGGGGCCCGCGTCATCCACCTGCCCGCGGGCCCCGAGGCGCCGATGCCCCGCGAGGCGCTGCATCGCCACCTCGACGAGTTCGCGGCGGGGGCGGAGGGGTTCGCGCGCGAGCAGGGCCTCCGCTACGACCTCATCCACTCGCACTACTGGCTGTCGGGCGTGGCGGGGCTGCGGCTGCGCGAGCGCTGGGGGGCGCCCCTCGTGCACATGTTCCATACCCTGGGCCGCCTCAAGAACGAGGTCGCGCAGACCCCCGACGAGCTGGAGCCCGCGCTGCGCATCGACGAGGAGACCCGCATCGTGGCGCAGGCCGATCGTCTCGTGGCCGCCAACGTGGTGGAGCGGGCGCACCTCGTCTGGTACTACGGCGCGCGCAGCGAGCGGGTCGCGGTGATCCCGTGCGGCGTGGACACGGAGCTGTTCCAGCCGATGGACCCGGCCAAGGCCAAGGATCTGCTCGAGCTGCCGCCGGACCCTCTGCTGCTCTACGTGGGGCGGCTCACGCCCATCAAGGGCCTCGACACGCTGCTGGAGGCCATGGTCGCGGTCCCCGAGCCCGCCGATCTCCTGGTCGTGGGCGGCGAGCACGACGAGCGCGACGGGGGGCACGCCGCCGCGCTGCGGGCGCAGGTGGCCGCGCTCGGCCTGGACCGGCGCGTGCGCTTCCTGCGCGCGCAGCCCCAGCGGCGGCTCCGGCTCTTCTACGCCGCCGCGGACGTCACCGTGATGCCGTCCCATTACGAATCCTTCGGCATGGTGGCGCTCGAGGCCATGGCCTGCGGCAGTCCGGTGGTCGCCACGCGCGTCGGCGGGCTGACCACCACGGTTCAGGACGGGGTGACCGGCCGCCTCGTCCCGGAGGGCGATCCGGCCGCGCTGGCCGCCGCCATCACGCCCTTGCTCGGCAGCGCGGAGGGCCGGCGGCTCGGCCAGCAGGCCACCCGCTGGGCCGCCGAGCACCGCTGGCCGTGCGTGGCGGAAGCGGTCTGCCGCCTCTACTCCGAGCTGCGCCCCGTCGCCCGGGAGCACCTCCCTCACGCCCCCTGCAGGAGCTGGCTATGACGACTCGAGGTGGAGAACCCGTCACGGTGAACGGCCGGCGCTATGCCTGGCCGGACCGCCCCCTGGTGGTGGTGTGCGTGGACGGCAGCGAGCCGGACTATGTCCGGCGGGCCATCGCGGCCGGGGCGATGCCGTATCTGGCCGGGGCCCTGCCGAGCGGGACCGATCGTCTGGCCGACTGCGTGGTGCCGAGCTTCACGAATCCCAACAACCTGTCGATCGTGACCGGCGTGCCGCCCTCGGCGCACGGCATCTGCGGCAACTACTTCTTCGATCGTGAAGCCGGCGCGGAGGTCATGATGAACGACCCCCGCTACCTCCGCTGCGGGACCATCCTGGCCGCGTTCGCCCGGGAAGGCGCGCGGCTCGCGGTGGTGACCGCCAAGGACAAGCTGCGGCGGCTGCTGGGCCACGAGATGCGCGGCGTCTGCTTCTCGGCCGAGAAGGCGAACGAGACGACGCAGGCCGAGCACGGCGTGGCGGACGGGCTCGGGCTGGTGGGCCTGCCGCTGCCCTCGGTGTACAGCGCCGATCTCTCCGAGTTCGTGTTCGCGGCGGGGGTGAAGCTGATGGAGTCGGTGCGCCCCGACATCATGTATCTCTCCACCACCGACTACGTGCAGCACAAGCACCCGCCGGGCTCGGCGGACGCCAACGAGTTCTACGGCATGATGGACGGCTACTACGCGAAGCTGGCCGGCCTCGGCGCCACGCTCGCCATCACCGCCGACCACGGCATGAACGCCAAGACGGACGCGGCGGGCCGGCCGCGGGTCATCTACCTCCAGGACTATCTGGATCAGTGGGTGGGTGCCGGGCGCGCGCGGGTCATCCTGCCGATCACCGATCCCTACGTCGTGCACCACGGCGCGCTGGGCTCCTTCGCCACCATCTACCTGCCCGAGGGCGCCGATCCGGAGGATCTCCGCCGGCGCCTCACCGGGCTGGCCGGGATGGAAGTCGTGCTCGATCGGGCGGCGGCCTGCCGCCGGTTCGAGCTGCCGCCCGACCGCGTGGGCGACCTGGTCGCGGTCTCCGAGCGCCACGTGGTGCTCGGCACGAGCGAGGCCCGCCACGACCTCTCGGGCCTCGACGCCCCGCTCCGCTCCCACGGCGGCATCAGCGAGCAGACCGTGCCCCTGCTCCTGAACCGCCCGACCAAGGGCGGGCCCGGCGACCGCCGCCTCCGCAACTTCGACATCTTCGACCTGGCCCTGAACCACGTGCAGTAAACGGATGTCCGCAATCTGGGGGAGTGCGGGGGCCATGTCTAGGCCCCCGCAGCTGAAGAGCCTGAGGAACTAAACGAATGTCCGCGGACTGGGGGAGTGCGGGGGCCATGTCTGGGCCCCCGCATATAAAGAGCTTAAGGAAGTAAACGAGTGTCCGCCATCAGGCATGAGCCTTAGCGCGCGCGTCGTAATCGTCGGCGGCGGCATCGTCGGGGCGAGCGTCGCCTATCACCTGACGCAGCTCGGCTGGCGGGATGTGGTGCTGCTGGAGCAGGGGAGCCTCTCCTGCGGGACCACGTGGCACGCGGCGGGCCTGGTCGGCCAACTCCGGTCCTCCAGCAATTTCACCCAGCTGATCCGCTACAGCGCGGATCTCTACAGCCGCCTCGAAGCCGAGACCGGCCAGGCCACCGGGTGGAAGCGCTGCGGCAGCGTCAGCGTTGCCCGGACGGCGGAGCGGATGATCCAGCTCAAGCGCAATGCCGCGATGGCCACCGCCTACGGCGTCGAGGCCCACGTGATCAGCCTGGACGACGCGGCAGCCCGCTACCCGCTGATGCGGATCGACGATCTGGTCGGCGCGGTGTGGATCCCCGGCGACGGCAAGGCCAACCCGGCGGACATCACCCAGGCGCTGGCGCGCGGGGCCCGCGCGGGCGGGGCGCGGCTGATGGAGGGCGTCAAGGTCACCGGCGTCAACGTGGCGCGGGGCGCGGTCGCCGGAGTCGAGACCTCCGCGGGGCCCATCGCTACCGAGATCCTGGTCAACTGCGCGGGCATGTGGGCGCGCGAGCTCGGGCGCTTGAGCGGCGTGACGATCCCGCTCCACGCCTGCGAGCACATGTACATCGTCACCCAGCCCATCCAGGGCGTCGCCTCGGACCTGCCGGTGCTGCGCGATCCCGACGGCCACATCTACGTGAAGGAGGAGGTGGGTGGCCTCCTCATGGGCGGCTTCGATCCGTGGGCCAAGCCGTGGGGCGCCGAGGGCATCCCGGAGGGCTTCGCGTTCGGGACGCTGAAGGAAGACTGGGACAAGTTCGACATCCTGATGCGCAACGCGCTCGTGCGCCTGCCCGCGCTCGAGACCGCGGAGGTGCGCACGTTCCTGAACGGGCCCGAGTCCTTCACCCCCGACAACTACTTCATCCTGGGCGAGGCCCCCGAGGTGCGCCGCTATTATGTCGGCGCCGGCTTCTGCTCAGGCGGCATCGCGGCCGCGGGCGGGGCGGGGAAGGCGCTGGCGGAGTGGATCGTCGAGGACCGCGCGCCCATGGATCTCTGGCCGGCGGATATCCGGCGCTTCGCGCCGTTTCATGGCAACCGTCGCTTCCTGCGCGAGCGGGTCAGCGAGATCGTGGGCGTGCACTACAATATCGCGTTCCCGAACCGCGAGCTCACGAGCGGGCGCGGGCTGCGCCGCTCCCCGCTCCACGAGCGGCTGCGGGAGCGCCGCGCCTGCTTCGGGGCCAAGATGGGCTGGGAGCGCGCCAACTGGTTCGCCCCGGACGGGGTCGAGCCGGAGGCCGTCTACTCCTTCGGCCGCCAGAACTGGTTCCCGTACGCCGCGGCCGAGCACCGGGCCGCGCGCGAGGCGGTGGCGGTCTTCGACCAGACCTCGTTCGCCAAGCTCAAGCTCGAGGGCGCGGACGCGGAGGCGGTGCTGCAGCGGCTCTGCGCCAACGACGTGGACGTTCCGCCCGGCCGCGTGGTCTACACCGCGATGCTGAACGAGCGCGGCGGCTTCGAGAGCGACCTGACGGTCACGCGGCTCGCCGCCGACGCCTACCTCGTCGTGACCGGGTCCGCGCAGGGCACGCGCGACCTCGACTGGATCCGGCGCCACCTGCCCGCGGGCGCCCGCGCCACCGTGACCGAGGTGACCGGCGCCTACGCGGTGCTCGGCCTGATGGGCCCGCGCTCGCGCGAGCTGCTCGCCCGCGTGAGCGACGCCGATCTCGGCCCGGGCGCGTTTCCTTTCCTGACCTCCCGCGAGATCGCGATCGGTCAGGCGACCGCGCGCGCCTCCCGGGTCACCTATGTGGGCGAGCTCGGCTGGGAGCTCTACGTACCGGTCGAGCAGGCCGGCCTCGTGTACGATGAGCTCGCGCAGGCGGGCCGGGATCTGGGGCTGCGCGACGCCGGCTACTACGCGCTGGACTCGCTCCGCATGGAGAAGGCCTACCGGGCGTGGGGGCGGGAAGTCACCATCGACGATACCCCCTGGGAAGCGGGGCTCGGGTTCGCGGTGCGGCTGGACAAGCCGGTGCCGTTCCTCGGCCGGGAGGCGCTCCTGGAGCAGCGGGAGCGGACGCTGACGAAGCGACTGCTGACCTTCGTGCTGGAGGACGAGGCGGCGCTGCCGTGGGGCGACGAGCCGATCCTGCGCGACGGGCGCGTGGTCGGGTCGGTGACCTCGGCGGCCTTCGGCCACACGCTCGGCCGCGCGGTGGCCATGGGCTATGTGCGCGATCCAGGTGGGGTGGATGCGGCCTACGTTGCGGGCGGCCGCTTCGAGCTCGACGTCGCGGGGGACCGGATCCCGGCGCGGGCGGGCCTCGCCGCGCCCTACGATCCCCGCGCCCTGCGCGTGAAGAGCTGAGGGGAAAGGACGGAGCCCATGGACGCGACCCCGCGCGAGCCGTTCCTGCTGACCCCGGGCCCGCTGACCACCACGCGCGCCACCAAGGAAGCGATGCTGCGCGACTGGGGCTCGCGGGACGGGGAGTTCATCGCGATGAACGCGCGGGTGCGCCGGCGGCTCACCGAGCTGGTGCACGGCGACGGCAGCCACGTCTGCGTCCCGCTGCAGGGCAGCGGGACGTTCATCGTCGAGGCCATGATCGGCACGCTGGTGCCGCCGGCGGGCAAGCTCCTGGTGCTGGTGAACGGCGCCTACGGGCGGCGCATGGTCCGCATGTGCGAGTACTACCGCCGGGCCTGCGTGGTCCAGGAGACGGCGGAGGATCAGCCGGCCGACCCCGTGGTCCTCTACGCCGCGCTGGCGCACGATCCCGACGTGACGCACGTGGTGGTGGTGCACTGCGAGACCACGTCGGGGGTGCTGAACCCCGTCGAGGAGATCGCGGCGGTGACGGCCCGCCACCGCCGGCGCCTGCTGATCGACGCGATGAGCGCCTTCGGCGCCATCCCGCTCGACGCCCGGCGCGTGCCCTTCGACGCCCTCGTGGCCTCCGCCAACAAGTGCCTGGAAGGGGTCCCGGGCGTGGGCTTCGCGATCGTCCGGCGTGAGGCCCTGGAAGAGGCGCGCGGCCAGGCGCCGTCGCTGAGCCTCGACCTGCACGACCAGTGGACCGCGATGGAGAAGAACGGGCAGTGGCGCTTCACGCCGCCCACCCACGTCATCGCGGCGCTGGACCGCGCCCTGGACCAGCACGCGGCCGAGGGCGGCGTGGCCGGGCGGGGCGCGCGCTACCGCCGCAACTGCACGCTGCTGGTGGAGGGCCTGCGCGCCATGGGCTTCGAGACGCTCCTGCCCGACCGGCTGCAGGCCCCGATCATCGTCACGGTGCGGATGCCCGCCGATCCCAAGTTCCACTTCGAGACCTTCTACGACCGGCTGGCCCAGCGCGGCTACGTGATCTACCCTGGCAAGCTCACGGTGGCCGACAGCTTCCGCATCGGGTGCATCGGCGCGCTCGGGGAGGCCGAGATGCGCGGGGCGCTCGAAGCCATCCGCGCGGTCGTCGCCGAGCTCGGCGTCACCTCCTGCGCGCCCGCGCCAGCCTAGTGTCCTGAGTCAGAAATCATGGAACATATGGAAGGCATCGCGCGTTCTGATGTAAAAGGAGAACGCCGATGCCACGCGGACGCGCCAAGCCCCTGTTGGTCCTCACCGGAGAAGAACGCGAGACGTTGGAGCGCTGGGCGCGCCGGCCCACGACGGCGCAGGCCTTGGCGCAGCGAGCGCGGATCGTGCTGAGGTGTGCGACGGGGCAGCCGAACCAAGTGGTGGCCCGCGACGTGGGTGTCACGCGGCTGACCGTCGGGCGCTGGCGCCAACGCTTTGTGACGAAGCGCCTGGACGGACTGCTCGATGAACCGCGGCCGGGCGCCCCGCGAAAGATCACGGATGGCGAAGTGGAGCGGGTGGTGCGACTGACCCTGGAGACGGCCCCGCGCGACGCCACGCATTGGAGCACCCGGGCGATGGCGAAGCGGTGCGGCCTGAGCCAGACGGCGGTCAGCCGGATCTGGCGCGCCTTCGTGTTGCAGCCGCATCGGGTGAAGACGTTCAAGCTCTCGAAGGATCCGCTGTTTATTGACAAGGTGCGCGATATCGTCGGACTGTACCTCGATCCCCCCGATAAGGCGCTGGTGCTCTGCGTCGACGAGAAATCGCAGATCCAAGCGCTCGATCGCACGCAACCGGTGCTGCCGATGCGGCCAGGCCAGGCCGAGCGTCGCACCCATGACTACACGCGCTACGGGACCACGACGCTCTTCGCGGCGCTGAACACCAAGAGTGGCGAGCTCATCGGCGAGTTCCACCAGCGCCATCGGGCGCGTGAGTTTCGCCGGTTCCTCGACACCATCGACGCGGCCGTGCCCGCGACGCTCGACGTTCACCTCATCGCGGACAACGCCAGTACCCACAAAACCCCGCTCATCCATCGTTGGCTGGCCCGGCACCCCCGCGTTCACGTGCACTTCACGCCGACGGGAAGCTCGTGGATCAATCTCGTCGAGCGCTGGTTCGCAGCGTTGACGGAGAAGCAACTGCGCCCGAGCTGGAAGCCGCCATCCGCCGCTATATCGAGATCACGAACACCCGGCCCAAGCCGTTCGTGTGGACCAAAACGGCTGACGAGATCCTCGCCAGCGTGGCGCGATTTTGCCATCGGATCTCCAACTCAGGACACTAGCACAGATCAGCCGCGGCTGGTCCGCATCAGGGCGGCCGCGAACTCCGCGCCCAGGATGAAGACGACGCCCGAGTAGTAGGCGAACATGGCGAGCGCCACCAGGACGCCGAGGGGCCCGTAGACCTGATCGTAGACGCCGAAGGAGAGGATGTACCAGCGGAAGAGCTGCTTCGCGGCTTCCCACAGGACCGCGGCGAGCAGGGCGCCCGCGAGCGCCGCGCCCACCGGGACGCGGCGGTGCGGGAAGTAGCGGTAGGGGACGAAGAAGAACGCGGTGCTGAGCGCCAGGGCCAGCCCC
>WNFA01000537.1_pt1 | contig 40015 bp, 29 predicted proteins | sample 5400481 | NCBI WGS metagenome assembly WNFA01 (sample SAMN13153340, study PRJNA577476) | soil metagenome | isolation source: 120 cm saprolite under Douglas fir tree site 2 hole 1 replicate 2 | place: USA:California | collected 2015-04-18 | reverse complement strand
ATCCAGATTGACCCACCAATTGCTCAATCGGCTTGTAAGTTCCCGTATCAGGTAGATAAACGAGCGTCTCCCCGGTCAAGCAGCCGCTTTCACGCAGGTCCGAGAGTTGCGGCACCTTCGACTGACGACTCTCAACCGCGCGAGACAACTGTGCCAGCGCCAGCACCGGCAGATTCAATTCCCGTGCTAACCCCTTCAGGCTGCGGCTGATCTCCGAAATCTCCTGTACACGGTTCTCGTTACGCTTGCCGCCTATGGTGGCCTGCATCAATTGCAAATAATCCACGATAATCAGATCAATGCCGTGCTGTGCGTGCAAACGCCGTATCTTACTGCGCATCTCCATCGGCGTAATGCTGGCCGTATCGTCGATCCAGATATTGGCCTCTGAAAGCGTATCCATCGCGTATACGATCCGATCCCACTCGTCTTCCTCGATCCTACCCGTGCGCAGGCGGTGCTGATCTATCCCTGCGTCCATCGAGAGCAGGCGCTGCGCTAACTGGTCCTTGCTCATCTCAAGGCTGAAAAACGCGATGGAGTTGCGGTATTTCAGGGCTGCGTAATGGGCGATACTCATGGCCAGGCTCGTTTTACCCACGCCAGGCCTGGAAGCCAGCACAATCAAATCCGATTTTTGCAGCCCACCGGTTAAACGATCGAGATCGGTAAATCCAGTCGCAACGCCTACAATAGCGCCATGATGCTCGTGCAACTGGTCCAGTTTGTTCATATACTCGGCAAGGATTTCGCGCATGTGCGAGAAGTCCGAGCGCGCATGGCGCTGGCTGATCTCGAAAATCAACTTCTCAGCTTTGTCCAGGGCGATGTCGGCATCGACCTCTTCATAGGCGATAGCAGCAATCTGGCCCGCCGCGTGGATTAAGCGCCGTAGGATTGCCGTGCGCTCGACGATGCGCCCATAGAACTCGACGTTGCCGCTGGTTGGAACCTGGTTGACGAGCGACGTAATATAGCTGGCTCCCCCTACCTCCTCAAGCTTGTTGCGTCGCTCTAGCTCGTCGCAGATCGTAATAAAGTCGGCCGGCTCGTGCTCCTCGTATAACTGGAGAATCACCTCGTAGATCGTGCGATGGGCATCTCGATAGAAATCGTCAGGGTGTAGAAAATCCGACACCTGGACGATAGCCTCCGGGTCGATAATAATGCTGCCAAGTACACCGCACTCGGCCTCTATGTTTTGCGGTAAAAGCTTCTCCACTGTCTCGTTCACCCACTTTATGCCTATGTGGTTCTATGCAGCGTATCCCCGTTAGGCGGATTATAGCACATAAGTTCGATGGTTTGCGCTTTTTGCCCAAATGTAATATCGTCCCCTCCCATATCCATCACCCTGGTCAGAATTTAGAGCAAAAAGTCTCTTTGGTCCTTCAAGTGCTGCGTGTCTCATAAGTTTAGCGAATCTTCCTTTTGAAATCAAATAGCAAGCGAGGTGTATTCTCTGTGGATATGTGGATATGTCTCGCTTTAATTATGCTCAAATGTAGCGTTCTGCATGACATAAAATCATTTATCCCCGACTTATCCACCACAATTAGCCAGTTATCCCAAGTTATCCCCGAAGTTATCCACAGAAATATCCATGTGGAAAGGTGGCAGCTTTTATTGGGACGCAACTTTTGTTAGGACTACCCATACTTATAGAGACGCGCCAGGCAGGTGCTCTACGAATTTTCTGCATAAAATATTAGATTTCAGGATTTCAGGACTTGACCCAATGGCACGGGGGCGTTATTATACGCACGGAAAGATAGTATTTGTTAGCCGCCCTCTGATTATGTAGGAGCGACTTTTTTGTCGTTTACTTCACCGGCGGGAGGCTTCATGCATAAAAATTGATCGATAGCTATAAAAAGGAGTTATTGTGCAATCCCATGCCAAAAACAACGAAACGTGACGCCACCAGGCGTGCAGAAAAAATTGCGAAAGCACATACGACACCGCCGCCACCGATACAAGTCAGGCAGCCTAAACAACCGCGCAGTGCGCCCGGCTACAAACGCCCTGCACGCGGGCTGGCTCGCTATCCCTGGGCTGTTGCCTTAACCCTGCTGGTCATCGGTGTAACTATCTTTACACTTAACTTTTATCATCTTGGGCCATTTGCTCCAAAACCAAAGCCTGTGGCAGCGAAGCCCAACCTCACCCTGCCAAACCCTTCGCCTTGTGTTAGTTCGAGCATCGTCAGCGAACTGACCGACAAGTCGGCTGCTCCTACTGCGGCAGAAATCGCGAAAATTCAGCATACATACTCGAAAGCTCCGGCGATGACCATCGATGTCCATAAATTCTATTGCGTGGGCATCAATACGAACCGGGGCTTAATTGTATTGGAACTTGATCCGCAGTACGCGCCGGTTACGGTGAACAACTTTGTGTACCTGGCTGAAAATCACTTCTATGATGGCCAGGTTTTCCACCGCGTTGTCCCAGGTTTTGTCATTCAGGGAGGCGATCCCACAGGTAAAGGCAGTGGCGGTCCGGGCTATGCGTTTAAAGATGAGCCTGTCAGGGGTAATTACACGCAGGGCTGTGTGGCAATGGCCAACTCTGGCCCAAATACGAACGGCAGTCAATTCTTCATTTGCACAGCAAACAACACTACAAAGCTACAAAAGTCGTACAACCTGTTTGGACGTGTTGTTCTGGGCATGGATGTGGCTCTGAAGATTCAAGGGCCTGGCGACACTTCGTCGACAAAGAATATTAAGCCGGATGTCATGGAATACGTAACCGTGGTTCCGGTAGCGTAGTCGATAATTTACTAACAGGAGGGAATTGTGGCCAATCAGTACAGCAGTGCACCAGCTATGCAGATCGACCCCGCGAAGAGATACGTGGCCATCATGCATACTGAAAAAGGTGATATACAAATAGAGTTGTTTGCGCAGCAGGCACCAAAAACCGTCAACAACTTCGTGTTCCTGGCTCGCGAGGGTTTCTATAATGGAACCACGTTTCACCGTGTTATCCGCAATTTCATGGCCCAGGGAGGCGACCCCACAGGCTCGGGAAGAGGGGGGCCGGGCTATCGTTTCAACGATGAATCCGGCGCCCTTGCCCTCAAGCATGACCGTCCAGGCATGCTCTCGATGGCAAATGCAGGGCCAAATACTAACGGCTCGCAGTTCTTCATTACGTATGTTGCGACACTGCACCTCAATGGAAAGCATGGTGTCTTTGGCCGGGTGATTTCTGGCATGGATGTTGCGAGCGCGATTCGCGAGCGCGATCCCGACCGCGACCGGCAGCCCGGAGATAAGATCCTTTCGATAGACATTATCGAAAGCTAAAAAGGGGAAAGTCTGTGATCTTTCCCGCTCCACTTGTAGAAACCGCGGCAGCGCTTCGCACCGGGCAGCTTGACCTGGCGACCTACATCAATGAAATCTGCAATCGCATTGATGCTGCCGAACCTCAACTCCAGGCGCTGCTGCCTGAAGCAGATCGCCGCGCACGGCTGCTTGCCGAAGCCCAGGCCTTACAAGCACGCTTTCCTGAGCCCGCCGGCCGTCCCCCGCTGTACGGTATTCCTGCTGGCATCAAAGATGTTTTCTTCGTTGATGGCTTTCCCACACGCGCAGGGTCGCAGCTTCCGCCAGAGTTATTTGTCGAGCCTGAAGGCGACTGTGTGAGGGCATTACGCAATGCGGGGGCGCTGATTCTGGGCAAAACTGTCACCACCGAGTTTGCCTATTTTGAGCCGGGTCCAACGCGCAACCCACACAACCTCGCTTATTCCCCCGGTGGATCAAGCAGCGGCTCGGCTGCTGCTGTGGCTGCCGGCTTCTGCCCGCTGGCGATTGGCACGCAGGTCATCGGTTCCACAATCCGCCCCGCTGCCTTTTGTGGCATCGTTGGCTTCAAGTCGAGCTGCCGCCGTATCCCTATCACCGGCTGGATTCTGAGCTCTGAAGCGCTTGAGCATGTTGGAATCTTCATGCAAGACGTGGCTGGCATGGAATTGGCAGCTTCCCTGTTGTGCCAGAACTGGCAAACGATTGATGCCGCTGAGCCAGTTGCGTTGCCGGTACTCGGCGTACCGGACGGCCCTTACCTCGCCCAGGCATCACCGGAGGGACTTGTCGCGTTCGAGAAACAGCTTGCGCTACTTGAAAAGGCCGGCTATAGCGTGCGGCGCGTGAGGGCTATGGAAGATATTGAAGCCGTGAACCACCGGCATTCGCGAGTACTCTTCGCTGAAATGGCGCGTGTCCATGCCCACTGGTTTGCCCAGTACGAGTCTTTGTATCGACCCCGCACGGCTGCTGCAATCCGCGAGGGGCAAGAGGTAAGCGCCGAAGAGCTGGCGGCATCCCGTGGGAGTCCGGCGAAATTGCGTGGCGAGCTGGAGGCGTTGATGGCGCAGGCCGGAATCGATCTCTGGGTTTGTCCTTCTACGACTGGCCCGGCTCCCGAAGGGCTGAGCAGTACAGGCAGCCCGCTCATGAATTTGCCCTGGACCCATGCCGGGATGCCTGCGATCTCGTTACCAGCTGGACGCGCTGCCAATGGTTTGCCACTCGGGCTTCAATGCGTGGGCGCTTTCATGGCGGATGAGCGCCTGCTCAAATGGGCCGCTCCTATAGCTGAGGTTGTAAGGGGCACCTGAGTACGCATGTGCAGTCAAAGTTACACGCATTTCCCAGCACGGGGCGATGCAAGCATCCCCTCCCCTCGTCCGCTCCTCCCCCGCCCCTACGCGGGGTTGTAGTAAGGGTGCCTGCGCGTGGCGAGCCAGGCTCCAAAGAAGCTCACAAGCCCTGCGATCACTCCCGCCAGTGCGAGAAGGATCAGCGCTGTGATAATTCCGCCACTCAGGCCGGCCAATCCCCCGCTAAAACCTGTTGCGTGCGCACTGGGATAGCCTGGAATCTGCTGCACTATATAGCCAAGTATGTAGGCCACTGCTTCTGCTGCGAAACCTGCCAGGAAGCCCAGCCTGCGATCCACCGCGACCTTACCGGTGATGAACCCGGCAGCAAAGTAGATGATTAGACTGATGAATAAGTTCAAACAAAGTAACCCTACGACGGCCTCGGCAAGACTCAGCGACAGCTTATTTTGAGGGGTAGTGCTCACCGTATGATACAGGGAGGCATTTGCAAGCGTGATGATGATACCTTGTAAAGTTGCTATAAGGCCCGCGATGACTCCAATGATAAGTGCCTTGCGCAAGTGGCCGCGCGGTAAACGGGGATTGGCCGGCATAGTGCGTTGATGTAGGGGTCCTTGCCCGGGCTGAAGCGGTTCCTGGAACGGCCCTTGATCAGCCCGTTCATCTGCTATAGTATCATCGTCAAATGGGTGATGCTGCCCGCCTCGCCCGGGCTGATGTAGTGGATACTCTTGCTCCGAATCTCGCATATGTTATTTCCTTCAGGTACTCACCTTTATGGCGCTAAAGACCGGTGAGTACGTGTTAATGATCTGCCAGTTATTTACCGGCCAATACACCAGGACCGCCTTGCCAATTATATAACTTCTGGGGACATATCCCCAATCGCGAGAATCGTCGCTCACCGGCCGGTTGTCGCCCAACACGAAGTAGTCATTAGGCGGAACTACCCACCTTTTCCCACCCGGGTTGACCTGCGCACTGATATACGGTTCTTTCAACACGACACCGTTGACCTGCACTGTTTCCCCGGTAGTCACTATGGTATCCCCGGGGAGACCAATTACGCGCTTAATCAGATCCTTGGTCGTATCGCTGGGCCAGTGGAAGACGATCACGTCTCCTCGTTCGGGCGCATGAAAGAGATAAGCCAGTTTGTTCACCAGTACAAACTGATTGTTGTTCAGGCTGGGCTGCATGCTCGTGCCTTCTACCATGTAGTTCTGTACGGTGAAGTGGATAACTAGAAAGATGATCAGCGTTAGCGCGAGGGTTTCTATAATTTCTCGTGCCAGGTGCGAGCGTTTCAACATACCCTCCAATTTGGAGTCCCCTAGCCTTCGCTCTGGGGAGGAGCAACTACCAGGCTCCGCCTGGCATATTTCCGTTTTTCTGTGCTACAATAAGCACAGTTCTTTGTAGGCTTAGGCACTCTGCTCCCGCAGAGAGAGACGGTTCGCCTACAGGCACTTTCACAACTGAACGGACGGGTTCCACACAAGAATGCCGTGTGTGGGTAAAACGTTCTCGGTCGATCACAACGCTGCTGACTCGGCATGCTGGGCCAGCACAGGTACTTTGTCATGGTGCCTTGATGTTGCGGCCTGTGAAGCCAAAGCGCAATTCGGCAACGGGTTGTGAGTTGCGGCAGAGGCTAGCAACAAGCCCTTGGCGAAAGCCTTGGGGTTCATGACTTCAAACCTCAATTACCCAGATGTATGCCAGCAAATACCGTTGGGAAACTATTGATGAGTTCCCAATTAGTTACCGGCCAGTAGACCACAACAGCCTTTCCTATAATATAGCTTCGATCTAAAGGACCCCAGGTACGTGAGTCCAGACTATTGGGGCGATTGTCGCCCATCACAAAAAACTGATTCGGCCCTAACTTCCACGGATTGCTTTCGCAATTATATGTATCACTGACGCAATCATATGGATGACTGATATACGGTTCCTGGAGGGTCCGGCCATCAACGATCACGCTGGTATCGGTGACATTGATGATGTCACCGGGTAAGCCAATGACGCGCTTGATGAAGTCCCTATGGGTATCCCGGGGATAGTGAAAAACAATCACATCTCCTCGTTGTGGCGATTGGAAGAGATATGATGCTTTGTCCACCAGCACAAACTCATCAGTATGTAAACCTGGATTCATGCTATCCCCATCCACGCGGAAACTTTGTGCCGCGAAGCGGATCACCAGGAATACGATGAGTGTCAAGGCTATAGTTTCAATCACCTCACGGATGAGGTGAGTACGTTTTTCTGACACGTTCGCAGCCTCTGTCACCCATTATGCATTTCTGCTGCACATTATACTACCTTTGGTCTTGCCTGACGGACGCAGTCCGTAGACACTTCCTTGGGTCCTGGCTGACGGACGCAGTCCGTAGACGCGCAGCGTCGTTGCCAGGACCCATTGCAAGATTCGCAGCGTCGTTGGCAAGACCCATTTCAAGATAGCGAGCAAGCAGGGCAGCGGCAAGCACTACCCCTACTATACTATACGACGAAGGTTTGCTCGTGTTGCGGTTATAGCCCTTTCTTGCTTACCTTCATGTTCTGTGCCAAATGGGCTAATACATCCAGACTGGCTGCTACCACTGCCGGATAATCAGGTATCCTTGCGCGACTGCGTGAACAATGTCAGCACGGCTGACAATACCCACCAGTTTACCATCACGCACGACCGGGACGCGCTTGATTTTTCGCTCGGTGAGTAATGCAGCAATCTCGCTCACAGGGGTCTCTTCGCTAATGGCGATGACGTCGTGGCTCATGATATCGGCGACACATAAGCCATCACGGTTGACTTTGCTGATGATATCAGCTTCCGTGATAATGCCAATGATCTTGCTATCTGCATCGACGACCGGCGCTCCACTTATGCGTTTCTCGTCGAGGAGCTGTGCGGCCTCTTGCGCACCGGCTTCTGGACGGATGGTCGCAACTTTGCGGGTCATTATATCGCTTGCTATCATCTGGCACGCTCCTTTGGGTGCTAGTGAAAGGACAGCAGAGCCAACCGCCTACCGTCTACCTAAATGATAACATATAGATTGCAAATTTTTCTAACTCTGCAGGAGAGAAGGCCTGTCACCCTGAGCGCAGCGAAGGGTCTGGCGCGCCGGATGCAGAGATCCTTCGCTGCGCTCAGAGCTTGCCCTGAGAGAAGCGAAGGGATGACAGCCAGGACCCCGCTCACGGAAAGCCTTCGCTCCAAATGTCTAGGTTCGTAAGGCAACACTTGTGTTTGCCCTGGCACAAGCTCACATGATACGATGGCTGTAGAGGGAATCAGTCCCCTGTAAAACACGACGTTTTCGCTTGCGTAGAGATAGATGGTTCTCCTGGCAGTCGTCCAGTACCGCATGGAGGGAGGCGCTGCTCCGCTATTTTGAGGAACGATTCATCACATCATCTGCTGTCCTACTAGGAAGAGGACAGACCATGGGTCTGTTACGTGTAGCCGTACTCGGCTCTCCCGAAGTGTTTCATAATGGCAGCCGCCTCACCTTTGCCTTGCGTAAGGCACAGGCCTTGCTACTGTACCTGGCGGTGGAAGGGGGCCTGCATCCTCGCAGCAAGCTAGCGGCGTTGCTGTGGCCCGATAGCGAACTCCACGATGCGCGCACCGCCTTGCGCAACGCCCTTGCGCTGCTGCGCAGCCTGCTCGACGACGCTGCTGCCCAGCACAGCCATTTGCTCAGTGAGCATGAGTTGCTCGGCCTGAACCCGCAGGCCCCACTGGAGTTGGACCTGCAGGTAGTGCAGCAGGCCTGGAAAGCAGTCCAGGCGCTCTCCACGGTCCCCGCTGAGCCACAGCGCACCGCCCAGGTCGCCCAGGTCCAGCACGCCCTCTCCCTGGTGCGCGGTCCGTTCCTCGACGGCTTCTGGCTGCGCGAGGAAACCGCCTTTGACGCGTGGCACGAGCAGCAGCAGCAGCAGTGGCAGGTGCGCCTGCAGCTCCTGCTGGATCGGCTCTCCTCCTGGCAGGAGGCCGGTGGTGAGCTGGAGCAGGCCAAAGCCACGCTCACCGGCTGGCTGGCGCTCGATCCGCTGGCGGAGGAGGCCTACCGGCGCCTGATGCGGCTGCACCTGGCGCTGGGCGAGACAAGCACTGCCTTGCAGGTCTACGCCACCTGCCGGGCACGGCTGGCCGAGGCGTTGCAGATCGCGCCCTCGGCGGACACCGTGGCCCTGGCTGAATACATTCGCGCCACAGCGGCTCGCAGCCCTGGAAGCTCCCCGTCTGCCACGGCGGAGCGCCGGCCGCCCAGCGAGCTGGTGGCCCCGCTGGTTGGACGGGCGGCAGCCTTCAGCCAGCTGGTGGGGAGCTTGCAGCAGGGGCAGCCGCAGGCGGTGCTGGTGGTGGGCGAGGCCGGCATCGGCAAGACGCGGTTGGCCAGCGAGTTTGTGGCCTGGGCGCGGGCGCAGGGCGCCGAGGTGCTGAGCGGGCACGCCCTCGAAATGGATGGACGCCTGCCCTATCAGCCGCTGGTGGAGGCCCTACGGGTGAGGCTGGAGGAAGAAAACGCCCCGGAGGATCTGCTGGAGGACCTGTGGCTGGCCGAGCTCGCACGCCTGCTGCCCGAGCTGCGGGTGCGCTATCCTGATCTGGCTGCCCCCACCGAGGATGAGCTGACAGCCAAGATCCGGCTGTTTGAAGCGGTGGCCCGCCTCTTCGATGCCCTGGCGCAGCGCGCGCCGCTGGTGCTGTTCCTGGAAGACCTGCACTGGATAGATGGGGCTTCGCTCGACCTGGTGCGCTACCTGGGACACTCCTGGATCAAGCATGGCAGCCGCGTGCTGCTGCTGGGCACGGTGCGCAGCGATCAGCTGGAGCCGAAGTCGCAGCTTGCTATCCAGCTGGCCGACCTGGGGCGGGACCTGCCGGTCAGCCAGGTGCCGTTGCAGGCGCTCAGCCAGGCGCAGACCCTCCAGCTCGTGCAGGCCATCGCAGGCGAGCAACGTGAGCACGCCACAGCTCTGCCTTCCGCGTCAGGGGCATCGCCTGCGCCGGAGCAGGAGACGAAGCTCGCCGCGCTGGGGGACTTCCTGTTCGCACAGACGGGTGGACAGCCCTTGTACCTGCTGGAGATGCTCAAGCTGTTGCGGGAGCGGGAGTGGCTGGTGCCCCGGATGGGGGCGAATGGCACCTGGCGGCTGGAGCCGGCCCTGGACATAGCCGCGGCCCTCGCGCAGGAGCACTCACAGCGCGAGCTGTTACCGCCCTCGGTGCGCACGATGATCCAGGCGCGCCTGGCCAAGCCCGCGCACTGGCTGTGGCAGGTGGCTGAATTGGGGGTGCAGGCAGGGGTCGAGGCTCTGGAAGAGGCCGTCGCAAGTGGGATGTTGCGCGAGGAGGAAGCAGGAGGACCAGGGGCAGGTCGCCCGAGCAGCTATCGCTTTACACATGAGCTGATCCGCGACGTGGTCTACACCGAACTGGGCGAGGCACGGCGGCAGGTCTTGCACCAGCGCGCCCTGGCCCTGCTGCAAGCCGAAGGAGCTCCAGCCGCTGCGCTGGCCTATCATGCGCTGGCCTCCGGAGAAACTGGGGTGGCCGCTCGCTACAGCGTACAGGCCGGGGATGAGGCGCTGGCTGTCTTTGCCGTCGAAGATGCCATCAGGCGCTACGAACAAGCGCGCTCCTTGCTCCAGGAGCGCAAGCCTCGGATGCAGGGCGTGCTGCCGGGACCGGAGATCGAACATCTCTATGTCTGCCTGGGACAGGCTTATGCCTTCCAGCACGCCTGGCAGCAGGCCCAGCAGCCCTATGAAGAGCTGCTGGCCTATGCGCAGCAGCAGCAGTTGCCCGCGCTGGCCAGCATGACCCTCAACCGCCTGGCAATCCTGGCGGTTCAGCAGTCATTCGATAAGCCAGAGGTGCGTGCATTGCTGGAGCAAGCCTGGCAGGTAGCTGAGAGTAGTCACGATCAGCAGGCGCTGGCGAAGACAGCGTGGAACCAGGCACAGATCATAGGCGTCGTGTGGGATGACCCAAAGCGTGCCTTGCCGCATGCACAGCAGGCGCTCTCCCTGGCACGCGGAATACAGGACAAGGAATTGGAAGCCAGAAGTCTCTGCTTGCTCGGATTAATCCATATTCGTGGAGGAGACTTTGAGGAGGCCATGCACTGTGTGGAAGCATCCCTGGCGCTCTATGCCGCTCTGGGCGACGAGCAGACCGCTGCGCGGGAGCTTTCGCTTCCCTTCTTTATCATTGGCGCTCCGCTCACCCAACCCTTGACGGATCGCGCGACAGAAGCCTTTTGCTGGGCGCTGCTGGCTTATGCGCAAGTGCAGGGCGGGCAGGTGCAGCACAGCTTGCGCAGTGGCCGCAGGGCGCTCGCGCTCTCGCAAGAAATCAAGAATGTCTGGGCGCAAGTCATCAGTATGACCGACCTCACGTATGGATTGCTGGACGCGGGGGCCTATGAAGAGGCGCTCGTGCTCATGCAAGACGCCGTCGCCCCGGCGCGGACTCTTCCTCCGGTGGTAAACTTCCAGATCTTTCTCACTGCCCTGGGGAGTACGTATCAAGCCATGCAGCAGTGGGAAGAGGCGCAGGCGGCCCTCGAAGAGGCAGAAGCCCTTGCGGAGAGGTTAGACCTCGGAGCATTGCGCGTGCCCGCCCTGACGCGGCTGTGCATGCACTATACCCTGTCAGGAGAGTGGGAAGCGGCCTACCGCTATGCCGTGAAGGCCATCGCCATACGCAAGCGCGCTGATGCGGCAGTGATTGCACTGGATTTCTATCGTCAGTATGAAACAGAGGCCTTGCTACGTGGAGGGGACGAGCGCCAGGCGCGAGAAGCAGTGCACCGGCTGGGGGAACGCTTAGGACCCAATCGACGCTTCCGCGTTCCCTACCTGCGCTCGTTGGCGACTCTCGCCGCGTGGGACGGGCAGAGCGAGCAGGCCATCGGCCACCTGCAAGAGGTCGCCCAGCTAGCAGCAGACCTCGGATTGCCGGGAGAACGCTGGCAGATCCAGGCGGCGTTGGGCAGGTTGTATGAGGCAATTGGGCAGCAAAAGCAAGCGCGCACCGCGTTTGGGGAGGCAGCGACGATCATCCAGGGGCTGGCGGAGGGCATCGGGGATGAGGCGAGGCGTTCGCGCTTTCTGGCGGGGCCGCAGATTCACCAGGTAATGCAGCACGCCCAAGGTGCAGCCTCCCATCCCCCTTAAATCCCGCCAGTAGTCGAGACGGCTCTGAGGCTCCTGGTACTGCTCGTTGTTCTCTTGCCATTTCCGCAGGCAACTTGAGTTCTTTCTACATCGAAGAATACGTCCTGCCAGTGCTTCTCCCCACATTGCCCTGACCTCCTATGACCTGCTTTGCAGGTGCCTCCCCTACTGATCTGAGCGAGAAAGTGTCTCATCAGCAAGCGAATCACATGAGGAATCCAGAGAGTAGAAGAAATCTCATCAGCAAAAAATTCACTCGACCAGCGTTAGTCTTATAGCGGCTGCTACAGGTCAGCTATTAAAAATGATATCATAGTTTAGTAGCTCTCCTTAAGCCTCTTTAGCCTATAAATCGCCGGATAGTCGACCTCCAATTTCGATGATTCTTGGGAAAAGGGGGAATACATGAATTCATCGCTTTCGTCTGGCCAGCATCCTTATTCGACTATGTCCGATATCGTCTCTGTTGTATCAATACTCGAACAAGGTTTGCTTTGCGCCCGCCGGGGATTCTTTGTCGAAGCTGCATCTTTTTTTGCGCTTGCTCATGAACAGCTTTCCCCTTACCAGTCAAATCATGCTGCTGTAGTCGATGCATTCCTGCAGAGCCATAGCAGTTACTGGCAGGCGCAACAGGATCTTCACCTGGCAAGCAAACAATTTGTTGAAGCCGAGGTAGAACAGCAAACACGGCTGCTCGCCATTGAGAAAATGCTGCCAGCGCTGAGGGAAGAGACGGGTAAAACATCTCTGGACCATTCCCCTACGCAACCTCAAAGAGCCTTACAGGAAAATCAATCGCTCCGACCGCCAGGCCTTTCACTCGTTGATAGCAAGTACCCACCGCAACCATTGCAACCCTCCCCCGGTTCTGGCAATATGCTTCCCTCGCTCTTCATCACCTGTTTTGGACATTTTGAGGTCAGGCAATTTGGTCAGGTAGTAGCCCTTTGTCACAATCGCAGTGGACAAACTATTTTACGCTACCTGGTAGCTCAACCAGGATACTGTGCAAGCGTAGACTCGCTTATGGATGCGCTATGGCCAGAGGACTCGCCGCAAGTAGCTCGTCGGAAGCTACAGATAGCTGTTAGCGCCCTGCGTCGTTCTCTCAATGGTGACTATTCCTCTGATCCTGGTGGTGGCTACGTCCTGTGTAAAGACCAGTTCTACCTGCTCAATCCGGCGGCTGAGATTCGCACAGATGTGGATGAATTTCTATCCCTATGGCAGGCTGCAAAGCAAGCCGGCGGAAACGAAGTACTACACCTGTATGCTAGAGCCTGTTGCCTGTATACTGACTCTTTCTTAATCGAGGATATGTACGCTGATTGGTCATTTGCTAAAAGGGAACAGTTAAGCCAGACCTATCTCACCATGTGCCGCGCGCTGCTGGTGTACTGCCTGGACGCTGGATACTACGAGGATGCTGCGAAATGGGCCGGCGAAATTCTCAAAGAAGACCGCTGTGACGAAGATGCGCACAGGCAGCTTATGCGCATTTATGCTGCTCAGGGCCGGCGCAGCGAAGCATTGAGGCAGTACCAGCGTTGCAAGCGCGTACTCGCCGATGAATTAGGAGTAATGCCAATGCCCGAAACAGTGAATATAATAGAGGCTCTCCTGGTGAGTGAACATCCAGCGAGGCTGAAAATAGAGCGAGAATAGAGGTATCTATTCAGATGCCCTGCTGGCGCTAACTGGACTGGAAAATTCGTGGAATGCGAAGACGAAACCTGTTCACCCGGGTACGCGCTGCATCCTCTTGCTCTTGCCTCTCCCGCTCCCTCCGCGCTGCATCCTCTCGCTCTCGCCTCTCCCGCTCATCTTCTCGCTCTTTCTCCTTCCGCTTCTCTTCCTCTTCCCGCTCTTCTCTCTTCCGCTCATCTTCCCGCCCTTCCTCCTGTATATAGAACCAGCTTTCAAAGTCGCTTGCTGGTCTGCCTGCGCCGGAGGGGAACCACAAGTCAATGTGCCTTCCTGGTTGCTTCCCCGGCAGTGGCTTGTGGCCGGATAGCGTATCCTCGCTGCCGGGGATACCGAACGTCTGGCCATCCAGGTAAAGGCGGTGACCATTCACCGTTTGCCAGATGTAGTGCCCTTTCATCGTGACGCGGACGCGCATATAATGCTCTTCTTCGTCGAACCAATCGTGTAGCCACTTATCATACTTTGAGAAAAACCGGGCGAACAATCCCATTTTTTCTTCCTTATCCCAATGCCACTCGATGATGTTCCCCTCGATTTCAACAATGCCGTTGATGAGAAAGATACCAGACCCGCCGCCTGGCAGCGCCGTTTCCAGGCTCACGGTGATAGCGGCTTGCATCGCCCCCACGCATTCCTGGTCTGGCTCACCATCGAGGGTGAAACGTAAACCTGTCTGCAACTTGTTGCGCTCTTTCCTGGTATGTTCGTCCCGGATACGCGGTTCGAAGGCATCGTTTTTCCAATTGATATCGATGATATGCAGCGCCTTTGCTCCCAGAGGATAGATCTGCTGGCGGCAATCCTGTACCAATGGATGTAACTGTGTGTGGAGCAGGCACGCCAGGCGAGCGTAACGGTGCGGCGCGTTCACCGGCGGCTGTGGCGCGGTGTGCGGCCACTCAAGTTGGCCCGTCGCGGTGCGAGCCGGAATCAGCCAATAGTCGCCGCTGCGATAGGTGCCGTTCCGCAAGAACCGCACCTCGATCCCGTTCTCAAGTGCGATCCAGCCATAGTTCGCATCGTCCGCATTTTGCCCACTATCAATCGAGCTGGAGCCGTTCCAGAGCCGCAGCTTCACCTGCTGCCCTTTTAAGGCGTCCGGCGGGTCTACTAGGGTGATCTGCCCGGTGATATCGTCCACCTGCTGGATACGCGACAGGTGGCCGGGCTGCTCTCGCAGTTGCATGTAGTCGTTGATCAGTTCTACGTATTGCCCCACCTTCAGACCAAGCAGGCTCCCTTGTCCATTCCCCAGAATGGTCAGCAGACCACTGTCATCAACCATCGCCATGACGAACAACGAGGCGTTGTCCCGCGCCCACTTGAACGTAGGCTTTGAATCGGCTGCGGTGCCCATATGTATTTCAACGTGGTAGAGCTGGTTCTCCAACCCGCTATACCCCTGTGAGCCTCCGGCTGCGTTGGGCGTCGTCCGCACGCTCAGCCTTCCAGTGGAGTCGGGCAAAGGACTGTTCCATGTGCTGATTGGGGGCGTGAAGGACAGGACTCTCAGCAGCCTGCTCAACTTTTGAATATGCGCGGGATGTCTTCCACCTTCTTTTTCTTTGCTCTCATCTTTAATCGCTTCCAGCAGGTCTTTGCCGGTGATCGGGATGGGCATAACTTTCACCTGCCACAGCGTCTGGCTGCGCTGCGCCGTATCCGCGCCGCCCAAAGCGACCTCGTGAATATCCGGGTCGTCAAGGGTGGTGATCTCTCGCTGCCACACGTCGAGGAAGACCAGGTAGATATTCTGATCACCCGGTACGTCCGGCCCCAGCAGGCCCGACATGCTCGGTTCTGGCGAGGGGTAGTTGGGCTGCGTCATGTATGTCACGACAGGGCGCACCAGGTAGGAGAGGCCGCCACTTGTATCGTCTGGAATCTTGAAGGTAGCTTGCTCAATCGAGAGCGTCACTATCTGCCGATCACGATCGAGGCTTACACCGGTTATTTTGAACAGGCCAATGCGTTGCCCGCTCGTGTTGAGCAACTCGGCCCAATGATCCTTCTGGAATGGCGGGTTATCGATATCGACATACAGAAAACTCAAGGTAATGGTATCAGTATCGACGGTGAGCGCTGGCACGGCTATCCCCTCGTCCAGCTCGCACAGGATGCCATCCACATAGAGAGAGCCGGGAGAGATGATCAGATCGTTCCAATCGGGGGTAAACTCAATGGCAAAGCCACTTTCTCCTATTGACGCACCGCTCGCCCCGATCACATCACCGTCCCTGGTCTCCAAATGATGCAGCAGGATATCTTGCTGCTCATTCCAATCGGCGTCTAGCTGCACGCGCCCCTGCTGCATGACGACCTTGCTATAGTGCTTGCGGGCGTCAAAGCTGCTGCGACTGATATCACTCTTCATAGGTTATCTCCTGTGTATGCTTATCACCATCGATCATGTCATAAAAATGATGCCTGTCTCGAAGCCGAAGCGCAGGTATTCCTGCAAACGCAATTGCAGGTTACTGGTGCGCTGTGGCTGGAAGAGATCGTGGAATGCCCCCATCTCGGCCTGGTCATCCGCGCCGGAACGTATGGTGTCGCTGGTACTCAGTCTCAGTTGGGCGTAGCCCGCGTCACCGTAGCGCCGCGAGGTGAAGCGTGGCACGATCACGTTAGTGTCGTCTCCTGGCTCCGGTCGGCAGTGGTAACGGCGCTGCGGCACTTGTGACCCGGGTGGGATGTAAGAGAACCGTGCACAGCCCTCTTGCCGCCGCTCGACCAGGAGCGGCGCGGCCCCATCCTTGCTCTGCCGGGCAGAAAAGATACTGTTCGATGCCAGGTTCAAGATCGTTGTATGGACGCGCCCGAAGATCGTACTGTTCTCGACTGTGAGCGTATCGAGCGCCGCGCCCTCAGTAGTGAAGCTGAGCGGCCCGGCATAGGCAAGGCGATCTTCGCTGCCCGCATCGACGATGCTGTTGCTGATTGATACCTTCGCGCTGCCTTTGACTTCCAACCGCCCCACAATCGCGTGATCCAGCTCAATGATCGCATCATCAACTTCGCAGATCAGGCTAGGCGCCTGCTCGCGTTGTTCGTCCGCTTGCTCGAACTCGCGCCCTGGAACGAGCGTGCAGTGCCTGAGTGCGAGCCGGTGGAGTGAACCGGTCACATGAAGTGAGCCATTGCTGATGACGAGGCCGTTGATGGTGACCTCGGCCCCGTCCGCGCCGGTAATTTCCAGCATTGGCTGTCCCGTATCGCTTGTTAGCTCTAGCAATGGACGGCAATAGTCCGCCGCGCGGAGTTCGATGCGCTGGTTTGCTCTGGCGCTGAGTTTCAACACTCCCTCCATACGCCCGCTATCGGTGATCTCGACCACCCCATCTGCGTCTGCGTCTGATTGTGCCAGCGCGTCGAGCGCCGCCTGCACGTCCGCAAGTTGTGATGCTACCTGCTGAATGTTCGCCCCTAGAGCAAACGAATCGGCGCGGTGATATTCTCCGCCGCCCATGTCCGCGCTGAAGCCATACGAGAACGTCGCCCGCAGATTGTTGGGCGGGTTGATGAGCTTGCGCCGCCCTCTGCGTCGTCTAGGAAACGTCAGGCGGCCCAGCACCGGATCGATGGCAAGGGTATCTTCGGGTGAAGCCTTCCATCTGACGCGCCCTCTCCTGCTTACCTCGTCGCTCAAGTCAGCGACAATGAAGGGGTAGTATATCTTCCCTGGTTCCTGGATTGGTGGCAGGTTCCGTAATCCCTGCGCCACCGCCTGACTGCGTGTGATCAGCCCTGCAAGCGCCTGGAAATCTAATTGCTCGACAGCGCTCAGGGCGTTATAGAGAATCTCGCTGCTATTGATCAGTTCCGCGAGGAGATGATACGCGATGTTGTTCCGCAGGGCTGTCACACCCTTGTAGAGCGTCTCGCTCAGCGCGGCAAGTTTCGGGAAATCTAACCGTCCCGACGTCAGCGCGGCGTATAGTTCGTCGCTGACGCGAATCAGTACTTCCAACGGATCAGGTACAACATCCAGGTCGTTGTTCTTGTCATCAGAGACTGTAAGCCAGAAGCTTTTATCACGGCCGTAGTAATCAGAGAAAGCGCGTGCGAGCATTATGCGTGTGATGGGCGCGGCTACGGCGAGCGGCCCGGCCAGTTGGGTCACTTCCTGCTGCTGCTGTGGATGCGTGAACAATTGCATATCGCCGCCGAGCGGGTTGAAGTAGTAGAGGTAGCGGTAGGTATCGCTGACGGGCGCGTCCGTCACCGGTACGTTGCTCAAACGATAGTCACCGAGTCGCCATAAGAAAATACCGATGTTGGCAAGATTGTAGCGCCCACCGCTCGCCGCGTTGCGTACCTCCACACTGTGGGGGAGCGTCTCAAACGGCGACGGTGGATATACATCTGTAGGGGATGCGACCTGGCGCAGATCGATCAGGCGATTGTCTGGCCGGGGGCGCAGCACATGCTGCGTGGTGGCGAGCAGTTGGAAGTACTCGACAACATGCGTATCCCATTCTGTCACGTCGCGGACGAGCTGTTCCAGCAGCGTGACCGTGCCTTTGCGCTTGCGGTGGCGGATCGTGTTGGCAACGTCGCTCCGCAAGCTCGTCGCGGAGCTTGCGCGCGGCAGTTGATAGCCCACCAGGTCGCCGATGTAGGGGATGGCCCATTCCGCGCACGTCTCGATAAACTGATCGTCGTAGAGCTGTGCCAGGTTTTCCTCCAGCACTCCGACCTGTTCCGCAAGCACCTTCATCAGCGCGTAGAGCGGCATCTTGAATTTGTTGATATCGCCTGGGCTTACCTGGCCGAGCAGCGAGGTGTCGCCGGTCAGCTGTTGCAGGTCGCGGATGCGATAGACGGCGGGCAGCAGATTGTACAGGGTATCGAGGTCAAAGCTCATGGCATCTCCTCCAGGATGTCGAAGGGCTGCGCCGGATCGATGAGCAGCAGTTCGGCAGGCGTGATGCGCCCGCCGGTTTGCGGTTGGGGAGGCGCCGCCGTGAGAGACATATTTTCATCCAGGTAATTATCCGGGCCAGGATATGGGTCTGGCGGCTGGTCGGCGCGATAGAAGGCGTAGACGTGAATCGTGACTACACCAGGAATCGGCTGCGTGACCGCGATTACCTCTTTCAAGTAGACCGGCTGGCTGAATGTGCGTGCGTTGAATGAGAAAGCAGAGCGGATCGCCTGCTCGACCGCCTGCAGCACACCCTGCGGGTCATGATCCGGCTGCACTTTGACTTGTGCCGCGAGACGGAAGAGGCGCGTGGTATAGGGCAGCAGGAAAAACGGGACAGTCGGGTCGCTAGCTCGCCGCATCCCGGAGTAGATTTTGTTGTAGATGCCGCTGCCCTGCTCGATGGGTGTGCCGGCCGTGTAATCAGGCGTTGCAGGCCCGGCGATGGTAATATAGACAGCCCTGGCCTGGTTGTTCCAGATTAACGTTGCCCTGGCTTTGGCGACGGCGGCGTACGAGTTGGCGAAGGATTCGTAATCGTCCACGGAAACGATGCGGCCCAACGTTTGCACAGTGTTGTCGGCGTTGCGGCGGGCATCGTCGATGGTGTCTGGATCAACCGCGCCGGCCGGCGCGAGCGGGTTCCTGACGCCTTTCACGCCCAGGGGGAGCGTTTTCAGCAGGCTGATCTGCCCCGGTTTCACAAGTCCCTGCGTTCCCGCGCCGGTGCGGTACGAGGCGACGACGTTGTCCTCGCCCGTTGGCAAACGCGCACCGGTGCTTCCGTCGCCGAACTGGATCGTCACCTTCTGGTCGTCGCCGATATGTGTCACGAAGATGCGCTCATAGGCGCCATGTCCATAGAACGTGTCCACCTCATGCCATTGGATGCCATCGACAGAGACAGAAAGCGTCGAGGCTCGCCCTTCCTGCGTGGGTGCTTGCACATACGTCAGGGGGAATTGGCGCAGTGTGAAGCTCTGGAACGTTTGTGTGGCATCTCCGCTGCCGAGAATTTCATTGTTGACGCTCTCGCCTTGCGTTGCTGGGACAACATTCGCGTTGATCGTCACCGTCGTAGGGTCATAGCTGTTGCTAAGCCCATCACCTTCGAGATGTAGGATAGTGTAGTTCCCCGTGATCGGTTCGACATGATGCAGTGTCACGAACTCGCTCGTTGGCGCTTTCGTCTTGTCTACCGGCTGACCCGTCACGACCATGAGACGGCCCCCACCGAGATCGTTGTAGGCGCCGTTGACGATAATCTGGTTCCCCGTGATCGGCGCTGTCGCGGGTATATCCGCCAGCGTGAGCGGTTCGGCCTGTGCGTAGACCGTCACCTGCCGCAGGTCGCTCAGGTGCTGTGGCTGATTGATGGGGCTATCCAACAGCAGGCGGGTCACTTTCAGGCTCAAGCCATAATTCGCGTCCGTCACCTCCTGCACCTGCGAGATGAGCGCGAACTGTGGCTCGCCTCCCGCCTGCTCAATGACCACCCAGGTATTCTTCAGTATCTGGCTATACACCCGGTCGAGATCGACAGTCTTGCTATCCTGCGCTGTAAACGGCCAATCCGTCCAGTCGCTTTGACCGTGGGGCAGTGTTTTCCCTTTTGTGTAGTTCCCTTGAACTACTGGCGGCATAAGGTTCCAGGCGGGCGCATTGTACCCGAACAGCGAGGCTTTTGTCCGCAGCACGAATAGCTGTGGGTTGGCGAAAGGTTGCCCGGCTAAAGCGGACTGGGAGCCCTCGAAAAACACGTGCGTCTGCTGCGCTTTGGCATCGACCTGCACGCTCTGCACTCGGTACAGCGCCTGGTATTGCACTGTGCTGTCCACGATCAGGATGGCGTCGCCCGTTTTGAGATTGAGTGCTGTTCCCTGCAATAGTATATCCTGCGTCGAGGGATAGATGAGCTGCGTCTGCGTTAGCACAGGTCTGATCGCATTCCAGCGTGCGTAGGCGACGATGCTCCCGGCGGTCTCGAACGTCTGCGGCTTCTCGCCGGGATTGGGCAGGCTTTGTGCCTGCGTGCCGGTGTTGATGATGGCTTGCCCCGGAGAGCCAGGCGTCTCGTCCAGTGTGAAGACCAGGTAGGTAGCGGCGGCCACGCCCGGCTGCAGGTTGTACTTAACCAGCCGTGCCAGTTCCAGCAGCGAGGCGCGTTCTGTTGCGGTGCGCTTGTACGACTCGTTGGCGATGCGTTCCTGGTAGAAGGTCAGCACGTCGCCGACCATCGCCCACGCATCGAGCAGGGCGATGGTGAAGTCGTCACCCTGGCGCGTTTGCAGGACTTGCAGACCGGGCAGGTCGCTATCGCTCAGGCGCGTCTGCATGCTCGCCTTGAATTGTGTGTACGTGCCGGCGCGGTACGCGATGGCGGGCAGCCCCGGTATGTTGGTGATCCGCACCGGCGTTTCTACCGTGACGCCTGTGCAGCAGTCGCAGCCGCTCTGATCAACTTCATACATACTGCGCCTCGCTCTCTGTTAGCATCAGCCGGAAGAGGCCGCGTTCAGGGTAGCGCGGGTTGTTTTCCAGCATGGCTATCTCCAGCCAGTCCATCGGCAGCACGCCGTCCTTGAGGCCTGTGCCGGGAATGTCCTGGCGTTGAAACGTTGTGATGTCCACCCTCTCTATCCCCGGCACGGCGCTGGCCGCGACATAAAGCTCGTTCAAGTAAACTGGCTGCCCGAAGCCGAAGTTGTCGGGATAGAAGAAGCCGCGCTCCCCGTCGGGCCACTGCTGGTTGCTGAACGCCTTGAGCAGCGCCGTTTCCACGTCCCCCGGCAGATAGCCCTGCTTGTAGTATGCTGTCATGGAGATTTCCAGGGGAACGTAGACCGGGCTGACAATGACGAGGTCAGTACCCGCCATGCGGTACTGTTCCAGGCGCTGGCGCAGCGATTGTTTGAAGGCATCATCAACCGGCAGCCCGTTCTCGCGCTCAACCACCAGGAAGACCGTGTACCAGCTGCCCGTCCAGCGCAGGAGCGCGTTGGCACGGTGTACCTGCGGGTCTTGTGTCGCGAGCGTGATGTAGTCCTGTGGGGTAACGCCGCGTGCCTGTTCCGTCAATGAGCCGGCGGCGTGCTGGCGGATCTGCTCGACGCTATCCGGCTCGTACCCTCCGCTAGCTGGCATGGGGTTGGCAATTGCCTTGACTGCTGCTAGTAATGTAGCATCATTCGTCACAATGTGGCGGAGCGCATCGCGCCCGATGTTGCCCGCGACGCCATTGCCCACGCGATACGTCGCCAGGAAATGCGTTCCGGAATCGGGGCGCAGGCCATGCCGGTCATCACCGAAGCGCAGGTACGTCGTGCCATCGGCTTCAATCTCGACCACGAAATGCCGATCAGTCGCGCCACTATCCAGCAGGTCGGGCTGTGAGTCCCAGGTGGGAGGGTTCGTATCGAACATGACACTATCGCTGCTTCGCAGCGTGATCGATGGGATGGCATCACGTGCATCGAAGCTCATCAACGCGGTCGCCGATAGAGTCGGATCATCGACCTCGCCCGGTATCACAAAGGTGAGGGGCGAGTACTTGAGGCGAGGATAGAAGCGCGGCGGCACGGGATCTACCTGCTGCTCCGCGCAGTGCTGGCTGGACGAAACAGCCCAGTTCATGGCACTCTCCGGTACAACATTGGGAATGAGGATGTGATCCTGCTGTTGCCCGTTTTCCGTAACCGTCATGCCGCAGTCGGCCAGCACGATATTACCGAGCGCGACGCTCACACCCTCGATGTACTGATGCCCGTGATCGTAGTCGGTGGTGGCCGAGATGCAGAGCGAGAACGGCAGCGCATCCTCGTAGCCCCACTCGATCCTGGTGATCGGCTGCGAATAGTCCGGTTCTCTGATGATGCGGTACGTATGCACCACGCGGGTGCGCTTTTCCCGTATCATCTCTTCTTCCTCGCCGCCTTTTGTTGTTGCGCGTTCCTCCTCGGTGAATGCCTCTTTCTGCGTCTCTGAGCCCTCTAATTCCGCTCTTTCCGCTGCGGACTTTTCAAGCGATGATAGCTCTATGGTGTCGATATCGACGATGTCTATACCAGTAGTGTCGGGCGGGGGCAATCTCTTTTGCGTCGGCTGCCTGTTCACCTCTTCGGAGTCATGGTCCTCCGGTTCGGCGTTATCGGCTTGCTGTGGTGGTTCCTGTTCCTGCACTGTTTCGGTGAGCTGTTCTTCCTCACTCTCAGCCTCTTCAATCTCCTCGCGGCGCTGCTCTTCCTGCACGGCATGGCCTGACTCCGATACATGCACCTCAACGTGGCGGTCGTCCTGCCTGATACGCACCTCGACGGTGATCAGCGTCTTGTCCGGTCTCTCAATCACGTAGCGCTGCACAATGGTCTGTGTGTCTTCCTCGACATGCTCGTCCTGCTTCTCGACGCGGTGGCCTTCCCGTGTGCTGATCAGGTCGGCCTCGTCCACCCGCAGGCCATCATCTTCGACGATGCGGTATTCCGCGATTACCTTGCCCAGGCCTGCCGGGTCGTCTTGCTGGCCGGAGTGATCATTGGGCCAGGTGCCGAGCGGGTCGCTGCCGGTCAATACGCTGGTGAGCCGCACGGCGTGGCGATGCGTTGGCTCGGCGTCCACATCCTGTCCGGTGTGCGGGTCAACCAGTTCTTTGAAGACCAGCACATCACCCGGTTCCAGGTTCTGCCACGCGCCGAGCAGCGTGGCGCTGGTTGAGCCTTTGGGCAGGCAACATTCGCGTGCACCCCAGGTGTAGAAAGAGAGTGTGTTATGCGCCGCGTACAGGGCAGTAACGTTGGTGATGGGTTCAAAGACGGTCGGCTGCGCCTGCATAGCCTGGTCAAGCCCCATCACCTGCGTGAGAAATCTCGTCCCTTTGGGCAGGACGGATGGGACACCTGCGCCCGCGACTACATTCTGGCACACCTGTACCTGCACCCAGGCGCGAGCGGTGCAGCCATCGTTAACTACGTAATCGAGCAGTCGCGCATGGCGGCGGGCCGAGATGCGGCGGCGAGCGGTGCTGAGATAGCTTTCTGTCGCGATCACATCTTGCTGGTAGCTCAAATAGTCCGCCACATATGCCAGCAATTCGACCAGCATCACGCCCACGTCGGCGGGGCTTCGCTCTGTCCACTGCGACATGGTCGCGCTCATGCGATCCAGCATCAACTGGCGAAAACTGGTGTAGTCCTTCGCCATGTAGTCGATGTCGGGAATGACCTGCGCTTCAGGGACGCATAGCTCTTCTTGCTGGCAATCAATAGTATTCGTGGGTAGCTGAAAGGTGAAATCTATTGTTGAGAGGAGCGGATCGAGCACGAGCCGCCTGGGGTCTGCCGTCAGGCTCAGGGTATATGTCGAGTAATCTCCCGGGTGGTTAACTGTCACCTTGAGCACGTTTGAGTGGTGGTCTCGCTCCTCATCCACATCCTTCGCTGTCTCGCGCTTCTCGGCGCTCTCACCTTCCTGCCTGGTCACGTTCACTACTGCCACATTGCGGACGCGCTCTCCTCCTACAATCCGCACGTTCTCCTTGCCCAGCGCACCCGGCTTCAGGGGATGGATGAAGTGCAGCAGCAGGGTGGTGCTATCGAGCACTTCCAGGTAATCGAGACCGTTGAAATCGATACCCTTGATCGTCAGTTGCGCCCGCACGGCATCGCGCCTGCGGTCATCGCAGCAGAGGTAGGTGTTCATCACTGACCTCCCTGCACGAACTGGTCGAGGCGTTGTTGCTGTGTAAGCCGGATGGTATATTGCACCAGGATAATCAGTGACGAATCCTCGTTTTGCACGTTCACATCCTCGATCTCGATCAATTCATCCAGCCATTCTTGCAGCGACCCTTGCACCTCCAGCTGGGTGGCTGCCGCCAGCGCGTCGCTGTTGGGCGCGAAGATCAATTGCGGGATGCCGCAGCCGAAGTCGGGACGGTTGACGCGTTCGCCGGGCGAAGTGAACAGAATCTCCTCGATCATATCGCGAATATGATCTTCCAGGCTGGTCTCTGCCGTGTGCCCGCGATTGTCGAAATGGTAGGGATAATCGATCTGTATCATGTTCCCTTCACCCGCACTTGTGTTTCAATAATCTCTAAGCCTGTGCCAGGCAACACGCACACAGCCTGGCTATCCTGGAGCAGCACCGGCACACCACTCGCCATGACGCGCTCTGCGCCAGTGATCCACATACCAACCGTACATGGCCCCGTGCCGAATGGGGGAGGCGGATCGATGCAGCCAGCGATAGTGTAGGGATACGGCTGCGTCGTGATGGGCTGGCCGCTCACCATCACTCGCGGATTGGGCACTATTGGCTGCGCCATACCGCCATGCAAACATATCACGGTTGCTCCCTCGTGTAACAAGTAGCCCGGCATCAGATCACCTCCAACGCATCGTCATTGACGGCGACTTTCGGCCCGTCGAGTTCAACAGTTGCTCCTGCCCCATCATTCAGGGCGATTTTTGCCGTACTTAGTTCCACCGTTACCCCGTTCCCGAAATCGATGGTGATACTTTGATCGTTCAGCACGATTTTCTGCCCTCCTGACGTCTGGATGGTGATCGCATTCGGGGCGGGATCGTCCAGGATGAATATCTGCCCACCTTGCGTTTTGATCAACACCCGGCCATCCGGTGCGGAACTGGCTTCATCCGGCATCTCATCTTTTGACCCCCACCAGCAGCCCGACCAGATCGGATAATCGGGATCGCCCTGCTCGAACTCTATCCACACCCGTGACCCGACGATGGGCAGCGCGACGAAGCCCATCTTGTTACCCGCAAAAGGGGCGCTGGGCAGCGCCCAGCCGCTTTCGTCCGTACCTAATACGTCCGGCACAGTTGCCTGTATACGCGCCATGCCAAGTGGGTCTTTGTTGCTGGTAACAACGCCGCGATATTTGCCGTAGAATGTTTGTTTCTGCATACGCGCTCACCGTACCTTGTTGCGTGTCGCGCCCAACCCTTCACGGTTCAGAGTGAAACGCTGGATATATTTGTCTCGCTCGATCACGTGTACCACCTGGCTGACGTAATAATCGCCGTTGTAGAGAGCGCCCGCGCCGCGCAAGCCTACCAGTTCGCCCGCTCGCAAAATGTGCCCGTAGCGCACCGTATCCACTTCTCCCGTGGCGCTCACGGCGTTGAACCGGCCTTTCATCAGTTCCGATGCCCGCTCATCCGCCCGCTTCGTCGTGTACTTGGCGATGTCGCGCATCAGCACGATCCGGTCACCGAACGATGTGACCGTTTTCGCCAGGTCGTTCACGTCGAAGCGCGACGGTGGAGGTACGTTCTCCTCGCTGCGGTTGTCATCGTCCACCTGCATCCTGCTTCCCTGCGTCGTAAAAGCGGAGCGCGTGTCCTGTGTGAAATTAAGCTGCGTCACATTCGTGGACGGTCCCATGTTCATCGTAAGCGGGGGTTGGCGCTTGCCCTTGCGGTTCTCAGGCCCCCAGTAGACGCGCACATCGCCATTGGGCAGCGGGTCGCTGTAGAACACGTAACCGTTGCGGGCCGCCAACTGCTGGATGTGTGCCAGATCGGTCGCGTACTGGCGCGGGATGAGATGATTATCGTCGGGTTGATCCAGGTCTTCCGCCTCGCTTGCCACCTCCAGGTTCAGCCCATACCTTGCATACTTGTCGACCAGTCCCTGGACAATGGTTGTATCCGACTGCTGGTCATATTTGGCGTTACGCTCCTTCAGGCCAAGCATCACATCGATCCCTTCGCCGGTCACGGTGAACGAGGACATCCCGACATCGTTGCTCGGATTCAATTGGAAGTGGGTGATTACGCCGGACATGAGCGGTTCCACCTTCGCGCCGACCGTGAGCGAGATGCCGACCCGCGTATATGGCTCGAACAGCCCGGTACTCAGTATCCCGTAATCCTTCGGCTTGCGTTTGCCTGCCGTGAAGCTCATCTGGAACGTGTCGCGCTCCACAGCATTATCGGTTACTTCGATACGTGTGAGGGCCATAATGACGTCATATGGGACGCCCTTTGGCTGGTTTTGACCCATTTTGAGAACGAGATGGACCCCGCGCAGACTCTTGAGCATAGCAACCCCCTACGTTTGTGGCATGACAATCGTGATCACGCGCCCGATAGTACCGATCAGGTCGGTAGGGCGCAGGGCAATGTTCGCGTCGCAGATCATCCAGAACGCGGTTGGATCATCCAGGTAGAGCGCGGCGATGTTATCGAGCCGGTCGCCTTCAGTCACAGTATGCTCGCTCACGATGAGCGACGTGTCAGGCGGCGGTATGATGCGCCGCTGCACGTAGCGCACGGTGCGAGTCGTGCCATCCCCAACAGGCAGCTCGATGTTCGCCGTATTCAGTTGGGCGTAGCGGCTGTTTGAGTCGAACATTGCAATCTCCTATCCACCGGATTTCTTCGGCAGCTTTTTCGCCATACTCTCTTTGTGTTTATGGTAGGTCATGTACGCCTTCCCTCCTCTGGTTTTCAGGCCGAGATCGTTATAGTTCAGCGCCGTCAGATCGAGACTGACCTTTGCGCGGGTGGGGTTCAGGTGCGGGTCAAACTCCTCCTCGGTAATGCTGAAGCTGTTCAAACGCACGGGCACGACGCGATTGGTACCCCACGAGAACAGCGTCAGGGGCACTTCCGGCGGCACGATCTCCAGGACGCCCTGTCGCGCCAGCCGGTCGTTCGTGCTGATACGTAGTGATGGAGGGAACGCCAGCAGTTCCAGCACGGCCAGCCAGGGATGGATGCCCATCTGCTGCGTATTATCGTCTGCTGCTTCCAGCAGGTCGGTGGCATCGAGCTCGATCTCGAGCGAGAACGTCTCCTCCGGCGGCCCCTTGATGCGAAACGCTTCAGCCCGGTCGAAGTCCCCCGTCGTCGTCTGGGCTGTCAGCCTGCGCGTCAGCGTCTCCGGGTTATACTGGAACGGTATTTCCGTGCGAATCCCTGTCGCCTGGTTCACCGCGATGATGCTGCCCTTCTGCAACTTGGGCGATATAGGCGGAATGCCGGTGGTCATGAGATGTTTGTCCTTTCAGTTACCCTTTCGTTTCTCGGATATTTGCAACATATATCTTCTATGCGTCCATATTCCAAGCGCTATCTTATCAGCCCGCTTGTATCATTAAAGATGCTAATAGTAACTCCAATTTTATCTGCAAAATCTCTTACGCCTTTAGAAATACCTCCGCCCTCTTTCAGAAGAAATACAAAAGGTACATTATTCCTTTTTGCTAAAACTAGCATTCCTCTAATCTGATCATCCAATGCGACGTTTTTTGCTTCATCCCAAATGTATTTGGAATCTGCTATTAGCAATGCCTCGCTCGTTTTTTTTGCTGAAACAAACCTCCCTAGAGCGTCTTTTTCCGCCGTGGGCATGAAATCAGGAATGACAGTAACGGTTTTTGGTTGACTACTAATCGGGTCCGTAAAGGAAAGAGTATATTTCGTTGTGTTTTTCTGAGTTTTTACAAGTACATCTCCCCAAACTTTCTCAGCTGTAGTACCTGCCTCGATAGCAACCTTTGTCTCTATAGGTTTGCCTTTTTTCCCAGTCCCTTTTCCTTGGGATTTGGCTTTACTTGTTTTGACGTTAGTTTTATTCTGAGTACCGGCCTCAATCTCTTCTACTTCTGGAACCTCACTTGAAGGCTCTGTCTTCGAAGCGATAGGAGATTTTTCTTCGGTGGATACAACTGGCTTTTCCTCCGTTAACGTTTTGGACGCTGAAGTGCCTGACTCACTCGCTGCTGCTTGAGATGTTGCTCCTTCGCTGTTATGAATCTTTTCTGCTTGAGCAAATATATCGTCTGCCTGTTTCTCTATTGCAGCAGCAACTTTTTCCGCATCTGCACTGATATTGACATTCGCGCCTTCAAGGAGTTTTCTGGAATCGCGTATTTTTTTCCATGATTGGAGAATTCTCCAGCCAGAGAAGGTGAAACGAACAATGCCATAGATTGCCAATGCTTTTTGGGACAGATCGGAATAGTAGATCATTTTAGGCCCCCAATTAGGAAACCATTTGACGAGATTCAGACGATTCTCATCTATTAGTAGAAAAATTGCGGGAAGCAGGCGTTCCAGAGTAAACAGCGCTACTTTCCCTATAGCTGACTTAGCGACTCCTCCAGGAATGGCAAAGGACGCGACGGTAGCAACGTGGCCAAGAAAACCACGTACACCTGCATGTTGATAACCGATTAACTCTTGCGCAACAACTGGTACGAATCGACCTTTGTCATAATCGTGGATCATGAGGACTTGATCTGGTTCATAATCATGACCGGAAATAAAGATATCGGTCGGCAGTTTCTCAAGTTCATTAGCAAAATCTTTAGAGCCGAAAAGCAAAGCAGGGTACTTGATACGAATTTTCCCATTGGCAGTGCGAGAGAAGGAGAAAACTGCGGCATCCTCAAAAAAGCCCATTACATCATGCCAGGGTAAAATTGGCGCTGCCTGAAGCGCCTTGATACCTTTTTCAGGTCCCATCGCCTTGAGACGTAATTCTGAAAGTACGTTGTGCAGTTCAAGGTTATTTCCAAAATCGACCACCCTATCGAGTTCATCTAAATAGGGCTTACCGTTTACCGTTTGTTCTGATAATTGCTTAACTAGTTCAGATGCTTGAGATAGAGTCGTAGTAGATAGTATGCGAATGATAGCTTCTTCCTCTTTGCTCCCTGTCCAATAAGCTTGGATCAGTTCTGAAAGCATTGTAAGACGTTGAGGAATAGTGGCGGTTCGCAGTACCTTCTCATCAAGTTCTCTTACAAGTCGCCAGCCACCTTGAATAGCCTCTGAAATGCTCATTCCGCTTTTCGAGCCTTCCGTTCCCCTTGTCGCCTGTCGATCTCGTTCCATTAGCCCGTGGAAGCCACCGCCCTGTCCTAATGGTGTCACCAACTGACGTTGTAACCTCCCCGAAGGGGTGGGCGAAATTCTTATGCCGATCTCCTGGTTGTTCTTCTCGGTAACTGTAACATGCTGTGTTGAATCCAATGTAGTACTGCTTTGTGCTGCTTGCTCCGCCTCATGTTCAAAAACGTCGTTTCCTTCAGCGAGAATCAGATTTGCTTTCGCAGTTTTCTTTGGTGCTGTTTTCTGCTGAACCACATGTGTCAACTCATGCGCCATTAGCTTCCTGCCCTCATTCGTCTCAGGCGCGTACTGTCCGGTTCCGAGTACTATATCACTGCCCACTGTATATGCCAGGGCATTCACGGCCTGAGCTGACTCTGCTGCTTTTCCGTCAGCGTGTACTCGCACCTTGCTGAAATCATGCCCAAAGCGCGATTCCATTAATGCTCGTGTCTCAGCATGGAGTGGCTGACCTGCCTCCCCCAATACCTCATGCACTACCGGCGGTGCAGCCAGAGGTGATGCGTCGGGCTTACCAGAGTGGTGCTGTCGCAATCTGCTTTCCCCACCTGGAGAAGTGGTAGAGTCACCTGGTAATGCTTTTTTCTGTTTCTTTGCTCGCTCGCTCATTGCTCAAGCCCTCCATAGATCGCGTGCGCTACCTGCGTGCCAATTGTGCCAACTTTCGCGCCCGGCTGCATGTGAAACGTACCGCCGTCCACGCGCTCGGCCTCGTACCCGTTGCTGAGCGACGGGTGAATGCCCTGCTCAGCAAAGAGCCGTGTCAACTCTCCTTGAATTGCAGCGCTAATGGCATGGCGGTCGCCAGGCGCGAAGCCATGCAGCACGAGTTCTTCGATATGCAGTTCGATGTTGTACGGCTTCATACCCAGCCTCCGATCTCGGCCTCGGTCAGCGCCTTTTCCAGTTTGGTGTACTCGCCACGAGCGGCTCGCAGCAGGTGCGCCATGCGTACCGGCTCGCCCGCATCGGCGGCGAGGAAGGCGGCGTTGAGCGCGATGTTGCGAATATTCCCGCCCGTGACGTTGAGATGGGCCAGGCGCGAGATGTCCAGCCCCTCCGTCGGCGTGCTGGCCGGGAAGATGCGCCGCCAGATCTCCGCACGCTGCGCCGCGTCCGGGAACGGGAATTGTACGATGAAGCGGATACGACGCAAGAAGGCACTATCCAGCGCGTTTTTCAGGTTCGTCGTCAGAACCGCCAGCCCGCGATACGCCTCCATGCGCTGCAAGAGGTAGCTCACCTCGATATTGGCGTAGCGGTCGTGGCTGTCCTTCACCTCGCTGCGTTTGCCGAAGAGCGCGTCGGCCTCGTCGAAGAGCAGGATCGCGCCGCCCTCTTCCGCCGCGTCAAACACCCGCCGCAGGTTTTTCTCCGTCTCGCCGATGTATTTGCTGACCACCTGGCTCAGGTCGATGCGGTAGAGATCGAGCCGCAGTTCGTTAGCGAGAACCTCGGCGGCCATCGTCTTGCCCGTGCCGCTCACTCCGGCGAATAGGGCGCTGATGCCCAACCCGCGCCCGCTCCTGGCCGCGAAGCCCCACGTTTCATAGACCGTCGCACGCTGCCTGACATGGATCGCGATGTCGCGCAGTACCTCTCGCTGTGCTTCCGGCAGCACCAGTTCGTCCCAACTCGCTGCGGGGGTGATGCGCTGGGCGAGATCATCCAGGTGGGGCCGTGCCTGCACGCGGCAGGTGTCCCACAGCAGCGCGTGCAGTTCGCTCGCACTGACCTCGTTGTTTTGAGCGAGCTGCCCCAGCACTTCGGCGCTGGCCGAGGCGATAGTCACAGCGCTCAGGTCGAACTGAGAGGTCAGCGCCGCGATTTTGCCGTTCAGCATCGGCGAGGCAGCACCTAGCGTGCTTCTCCAGGTGTCGCGCTGTTCGCTGGCTGTGGGCTTGCCCACGTCGAAAGAGATCACCGGTTGCTCCATCGTCCGCCGCCGCTCGCGACTGTTCACGATCACAATCCCATCCAGCACGTCGAGCAGGTGGGTGATGTAGCGATCGCGCACGGCATCACTCGCGTCGAGGTCGTCGGCATCCAGCAACAATGCGCTCCCGCCCAGCATCGCCTCGCGTTCCCACAGGCGGGTGAACGCCGCGAACTCGGCGGGGTTGAGCGGCAGCGCGTAGGCGGAGAGCGCGAACAGGCGCAGCCCCACGGTGCGACAGGCCGCCTGTGCAATAGCTCGCTTGCTTGCTGGTTCGCTTCCGCACAGCTGCGCCACCGGCAGCCGCTCGCCCTCTACGGCGTGCGTCCATAGCGTGGCCAATCGTTCCGCCACCGCCCGGTGCGATGGCACAAGCTGGCTCTCACCCCGCACTGGCTCGACCAGGCCGGCCAGCCGCTCGTCCAGGTAGCTGATGCCGGTGAGGTAATGCAGAATGCGCTCGTCGATGCGCAGTGGGGCGGTCGTCAGCCCGGCGTTCGTGTTCACATCGATCAGCCGCCAGTGACGCAGGGGAGCCTCCGGCGCGAGAGCGCTCCAGTGTGGTTCCGGCAAGGCGGCCAGGGCCAGACTAAAGGTCGGGTATGCCCGCGTTGCCTCGCCCTGTGCTTCCGCGCATAGCCCTGGAAAAGCCGCGTCTAACTCCATGCCCGCGCACAAGAGCAAAATATCACGCTCAAACGGCGAGAGTTGAAAGAGCGAGCAGAGCAACTCCAGCGCGGGCGGCGTTGCCCCATTTTCGTGATCTGTGCCAGGCGTTGTCACCGGGGTGCCGTTCTGCCGCGTGTGCTGCTCCAAGGACAGGCGCACGGTGGCGAGCGCCGCCACGAGGTAGCGCTGGTTTGCCTCTTCCCATGTCATGGTTATCGCCTGTTCCATCGTCTTCACGTCTTTCATTAGATCGTCACCTGCGGCTGGATGAAGCGGTTGGATGCATCTACCTGTAACTCGCTCTCCGCGCCATCTACCTGGACGCGCAGCAGGTAGGTTCCCGCCGTCACGCCGGTGAGCGCGAAGGTGATCGTGTCTGTGCTATCCGTGTCCACAGCCTTCGTGGGGTCAGTGACGACTTGCCCTGCCGCGTTTTTCCAGGTCTGGTCTGCTGTTTTGGCAACAATGCTATACGTTCGCGTCGGTGGTGCTCCGGGCTGCCGTGCCGCCGCGCTGAACTCGTTCAGCAGCAGGACAATGCGCTGTATCCGGTTGACCACCGGCTCGAGCGTGACAGCGAGCGCACCAGCGTTCACCGTCGGGTTGGAGATCACTGGCCGCAGGACAAACGGCGCCACGTTCGACTCGACGCCGCGATGCCAGTTGAGTGGATCGTTTGCCTGGTCGACTCCCATCTGCAAGCGATGGATCACCTGGAGGCCCTGCACGCCTGCTCGTAGCCCGTCGACCAGTGAAACCACCGTCCCGTCTTGCAGGCGCGTCCCACTGGTCGTCGCGAGCGGCAGCGTGATCTGCGTGTCGGTGACGTCCGTTGGCTGCACCACGATTTCGTCGATCTGTACCAGCGTTCCCGCGCCCCCCTGCAAGTTGTGGCCCTGGATGAGCAGCGTCTTGTTCAGCGTGATGGGGATTGGTGAGCTGCCGGGTAAAGCGGGCTGGCCGTTGCTGGTCTGTGCCACCACCTGATCGACCACCGGCTGGTGGAACGGCACGGCATAGACGTTGCGTATCAGCACGGGCAGCACACTCTGCGTTGGCGCGTCCTCCTCGATCAAGACCACGCTGGCCTGATACGCGACGGAGAGGACATACGGTATCTCGTAGAAGACGGACCAGATTTTTGAAAATTCTTCCAGCGAGAGATGCAGCGGCGAGAACTTGATCAATTCGATCTGCTCGCCCAGGTCTGAGCCGTCGAGTACACCGGGATTGTTTTGTATGGTCTCGCGAATCATATCGCGGGTCAGATAGGGATGAGCATGAAGTGTGCGTGCTACGATGCCTAACATACGCTGCGGCTCCAATTGTTGCTCGTTGCCGTAAAAGCTGAGCATATAGTGCAGGTCGAGCGCGGCTGTCGGGCGCTGCATCAGTGCTCCGCCGGCGCGGCGCGTCGGCAGATCGGCGTTGCGAAACGCTGCATTCGGCGTCACCTGGAACAGGTAAATGGTGATCTCGGTGGGCGGGTTGTCGTTGACCTCCGCGTGTGGCCGGGTGGTGTTGACACTCACACCCGGTACGTTCGGAGTGACGGCGTTCTGGAGAAGGGTACGTAGCGTGGCCGTCGCGGTGGCGATTGCCAGATAGTTGCTCATCCGCTCACCGCCTTTCCTTATTCTGCCGGGTATACTCATCGAGCGAGAGCGCTGGGGCGGGCCTGCTCGGCTTCGGGCGCGTCGTCGCCGGAGCTGCGATTGCTCGCACATCGACACGGCCAATGGTGACGCGAATCGTGGGGATATCGGCAGGCGTCTCCACTGTGCCTGCCGCGCGTTGCTCTCTGGTTTGCCGGGTAATCTGCGCCAGTTGTCGTGGCTCGGCGACAACGGCGGTATCGTATGCAAGGGTGTCGGCTAGTTGCGTTGCTTGTCGCGTGGTTGGCTCGCGTTGTTCTGGCATCGTTGGCACGAGCAGGCCCTGGCTGCCCTGCGTGGGGCTGTCGTTTCGTATGAGAGATGGCTGTTGTGGAGCATTTTCACCGCCGTTTTCCGCTGCGATAAAGGATAGCGCTTGCTGTCTCGACAACGACCCGCCCTCATTCTGCCCTGCTTGCTTCGGCCTGGACTGGCCCTGCTGCTCCACAGGGACGATCAACCGTTGCTCGCGCACGATCCAGGGTCCGCCTGCTGATTCTGGCTGCTGGTTCGTGAGCGCGGTTTCGTCTTGTCTCGCTGCATGGGTAGTTCCTGCCACCTCACTCTGATCGGCAGGTACGTGACGGTGCTTTGCTGTGACCGGGGCGTGTGGATCAGCTCCGGCGGTTTCGCGTGGGTGGCTCTCAACGACCTGATTCATCGTCTTCGCAGGTTGCATTTCTTGTAAAGGCGTCCTGACAATCCCAGGCTCTGTGACCAGGCTATTTTCCGGGCGGACAGCGCCTACATTTTGACCGGTCGTATGATCTTGCCGGGCGATCAGGCGTGATGCTATTTCAGGTGATGGCGCATCCTGTACTGGCGATAGTGAGATCGTTGTATTCGTTGCGGCTGCGTGCTGGTTGACAGGCGGTAGGGTTGGCTGCCGGGTCTTGTTGGTGATGGGCGCTGGTGACGCTGGCCGGATGGTTCTCTGGCCGCGTGACCGGACGGGTGACGGTGACTCCACGAACTCATCCACCTCCAACGTTGCCGGCGTGGAGTCGGGGATGGTTGGCCCTGGCGCGAACATGGGTGCGATGATGGGCTGAGCGACCGGTGTGAGGCCCAGCGTGCGCTCGGCTAAGCGTTGCAAGAAATCAGTCATCATGTCACCATTTCCAGGTACAATTGCCGCCGGACAGCGCTCATCACCAGGATATCCGCCTCGCGCCAGCCGTAGTGACTGGCGAGCGTGTGTACCTCGCGCAGCAAGCGTTTCGCCTGCGCGGTGATCTCCGTCCAGAAGAACGACACGATATCGAAAAGCAGCGTCCATTGATGTCCGCAGGCGGCGCAGTCGAGCGAGATGTTCATAGCAGCCAGTGGATCGCACGTGTCCATCTGTGCGGCCATCGCGGCGAGCAGCGTTTCGGGCAGTTGCTCTCCCGCTATCTCGCCGCCATCGCGACTCGCTCCGAGGACGCAGCGCCGCGCCAGCATTGTACGTGCGCTCGCTACATCCCGGCTCCCGACAATCTCCGCGAGATCGCGGCTGTTGGGCAGGCGAAACTGCACCTCGCCATCCCCTGTCGCCAGCCTATAGACCTCTTCGGTAGTCTCCATGCTCGCCGCGACCGGCAGATCTGCTGTGTTCAGCGCGAATTCGAGCTGCTCGCCGCAGGCCGGGCACGCCGCCAAGCTGTGCAGCCGCGAGCCGAAGGTTTGCTCGCGTAGCGCGAACACATATGCATCGCGCCGGCCAATACTCAGCAGCGCCAGCCGCTCCCGCGATGTTTCCGGGAAGGCTGCCATCAACAGCGTCAGCGCCCGGTCGAGTGGGTGCTGGCTTATGCCAATCTCCCACAGGCGCACTATCTCCTGTCCGCTAAAGGTGTGCATATCTCAGGTTCTCTATAAAGTAGGGCCAGGCGGATCAGGATGGGACAGTATAGGACGGCTCGGTCGGCTCCGTCACGCTTGTGTCGCGCTGCCAGCCCTCGTTCTCCAGCTTGATATGCTGGATGGCGACGGCGTTGGCGTTGGCATCCAGATCCGGCACCGCCTGGAACTCGGACACCCAGCAGCGGTAGATGTTGTAGGCAATGACCACCTGCCCGGCCTCGTTATACACTTCAAGGATCATATCCTTGCGGAAGTCCTTAAGCGACACCTCCTGTCCCAGGTTCACACCGTACTGCCAGACCTTGTTTGCCCACTGCTCGAACTCCTTGTCGTGCGTGACGCCGCGCTCCAGGGTGATCGCGTCGTACTCGGTTCGCCCAGGGGATTTGCGGCTGGAACTTGGATCGCCGCCCTCGCGGTGCTTGACCACTTCCGTTGTGCGCTTCAAGGCGCTGACCTTGCTCACTCCTAAGACATATTTACCGTCCCACTTGAGGCGGAACTTGAAATTTTTGTACGGATCGAAACGATCTTTATTCACAGTGAATTCGGCCATCGTCTGCCCTCCTTATACCTGTATCTGACCAGCGAGCTGCTGGATCTGGATAATAACGAACTCGGCGGGTTTGAGCGGCGCGAAGGCCACCAGGATGTTGACGATACCCAAGTCGATGTCGTTCTGCGTGGTCGTCTCGTGATCGCACTTGACAAGGTAGGCATCGCGTGGTGTCTGGCCCTGGAAGGCTCCCTGGCGGAAGAGGTTGTGCATGAACGCGCCGATGTTGAGGCGTATCTGCGCCCAGAGCGGCTCGTCGTTCGGCTCGAAGACAACCCATTTTGTGCCGCGATAGAGGCTTTCTTCAATGAAGAGGGCCGTGCGGCGCACCGGAATGTACTTGTAATCATCTGCGAAGGCATCTGCGCCGCGCAATGTGCGCGAACCCCAGACAACAGACCCGAAGATTGGAAAGGCGCGCAGGCAGTTGATGCCCAGGGGGTTCAACTCGCCGTTTTCGGCGTCGGTCAGGCTGACCGACAGTTGCTGTACACCTACCAGGCTCGCTTCCAGACCTGCAGGGGCCTTCCAAACTCCGCGCTGAGCATCGGTGCGGGCGAAAATACCCGCTATTACGCCCGAGGCAACAAATGTTTCCACCTGGTTGTTGCGCAGTATATTAGGGTGCTTAACGCGTGGGAAGAATAAAGCCGCATTCTTGCTGCGAGTACTCACGATGTCATTACCGGTTGGGTTGGTGAATTTATCTTTGGCTGTATCTTTGTTTATCCATGTGCTGGGAGCATCCACCAGCAACAGGGCGCGCCGCTTCTCGCAATACACCACCGCATCTGAAATGAGCGTGTCGTCAATATCCCAGTCGGTCGGGGTTGTACTGATGTAGGGAGGGATACAGAGCAGGTTAAACAGATCGACCTGTTCCAGGGCAAAGAGGCCCCACTTCTTTTCTGCCGTGCCAGGCCCTGTAAATTCATTCTCAGAAATCGGGTTCCCATCACTAATCGCTAGCAGATCTCTTCTCGCCTGATCTACATCATCTTGTCTCTGGTTTACAAGTGCCTGATCCGCTGTCGTGTCTTTGCGGAGAATGCGATCTGTTCGGAGTTGATTTTTGGCATCTGTAAGCGCCTGTTCTGCCGTGGTTACTGTGTCGCTCAGCATTGTTGAAGGCCCTGGAAATGGCGGCATGTCGCCAACTGCCGGGGGAACAGGGTTGCCATCAAGGTCAAATTTCCCCCAACGCAAAAGTTGTGACTGGGCTGCCAGCACCCGGTCGATACGGCGAGGATGGTCTATGACGGTCACGGTGGGGAACTGTTCTTTCAGTCCACCGGGGGAGATATCGGCAATGGTAATATTGAAGAGATTACCTTGTGGTGCATTCAGGTTATCCGCCACATCCTGTGTAATGTTTTTGTTATCGATGGTCACGCGTAAGTTCGCGCCCCAGGAGCCTTGAGAGGCTGCCATAAGCGGCATGCCGCCAACCGACAACGTGGCTCTCGTAACTGGTAGAGTTCGGATGTATTCAGTGGCAGCAGTATTCGCGGCCTCCCTGACAGGTGTAGGATCGGATTGATTGGTAGCTTCCGCCTGCGCGGCTGTAGCAACCAGCTCTGCCGCCGCATTATTGAGGGCTGGAACAGCGTTGGCTGCCTGTTGAATCGCTTGCGCTGTTGATTGTGCCGTAGGAGGGTTTGTCGGGTCTGCCGCACCAGTTACTGTCTGCAAGTCGGCAGCCAATTTTGTAGCAGCATCAGTTGCTGCTTTCTTCACATCAGCTATCGTGGCTTTCGCCTTTGCTGCCGCCGTCTCTGCGGCTTTGGCGACGATATCCCCCGCTGTTTTGTCAGGGTCGTTTGCAGCGACTGCGCCACGCATAGCCTGAGCAGTCGATTGGGCTGTAGCACCGGCGGATTGATCTTCCGTACCGGCGACTACTTGCGCCGCTAGATTCAACGCATCGGCAGTAGCAGAGGCTGCTTCCCTGACTGCGTTGGCAGCAGAGGAGGCTATTTGGGCAGCCGCTGCTTGTGCTGCTGAAATGACCCCCTGAGCGGCCTTTATAGTGGCTACAGTCGATGCACTATCGGCTATCTTCTGCATGGCTGCCAGGAGAGTAGTAGGTGTTGAGGGTGCTACAGGGTCTGGAACATTGGCAATGTCCTGCGCAATTGTTCTGGCAGCCTGTAAATCGGCATCTGTTGGAGAGAAGAGCCGCACCATAACAGCGGTACTTCCGCCATTGTTAAAGAAATCTTGAACGGCGTATCCCAGTGTGCTTTCCAGCCACAGCCCGCCATAGATACGCTCAAAATCAGCATAGCTTTCAATGGTCATTGCCTTGTTTACCGGCCCGCGCAAGGCACGCCCGATGAACGCCGTAATAGAAGTTGCTACCCCTGTAATCGTGTGTACACCACTTGGCAGTTCCTCGATGTACACACCAGGGTAGGTAGGTTGGATTGGCATGAAGCATCCTCCGTTCGTGGGGGGCCGATTCATCGCGCCCCAAAACTGTTGTTACCTGCACATGGGGCGCGATGAGCCGTGCCCCTACCGCGTTTGCGCATTGTTATGTACCCGTTGCATCGGTTGCTGGCGGTTGAGCATCATCGTTCAGCAAACAGGCTTTCACAAAGTCGCGCAACTTCGGCCCTCCCTGTATAAAGGCTTCACGGCTGCTGGCAAGATGGCGAATCAGGCAGCGTTCCACCCGCCCATTGTTGTCGCTCCAGATACGCAGCAGGAACATGCCATCTTTCAACTGGACTTCTTCGGCGGTATCATTGCGTATCACCCGTACCTGCATGCTATCAGTCCGCGTGTCATGCCAGCACCACAGGACAACAGAGAATGTTTCACTGCTCATAGCTGTTTTGCCCGAGACGGGATATTGAGCCTGCCAATGCAACGAGAGTGGCTTGCATATCTCCGCCTTCCTGTGGGTTTTACCGTCTAATCCTCACGAGGATACTGTATCATGTAAGGCTCTATTTTCCCTCTATTTTTGCTCTATCTGCATATAAGAGTAAAAAAAAGGGGATTTTAGTTCCAAAAACGTCAAATATAGTGTATAAATATAGTAGAGTAAAACCTATATTGAACATTCATCCACCAAACTACTCAAGCGTAGCTATGTAGAGATGCAAAATCGTAAGATGCTCCGGCGTAGTGCTCTTTTGTCTGAATTTGAGTACCCTCTAATTTGATTGACCGCTTCACTTTCAGGCGAAAGGAGATTGGCATGTCGGAGAGTAATTCAAACCTGCCTCATGCGGTAATCCTCACTGCCCTTCCTGTCGAGTACGAAGCTGTACGTGCTCATCTGAAAGATACACGAGAAAAGGTTCATGAAGGCACAATCTACGAGCTGGGGCAATTCCAATCAGGAGATCAATCCTGGGAGGTGGCAATTGCTGAGATTGGTATGGGCAATGCTGGTGCAGCTTCAGCAGCAGAGCGCGCTGTGGCTTACTTTAAGCCACAGCTTGTTCTCTTTGTAGGAGTAGCAGGTGGACTCAAAGACGTACAGCTCGGAGATGTGGTAGCTGCCAACAAAGTATATGGCTTCGAGTATGGGAAAGTTGAGGACAGCGGCTTTAAAACGCGACCTAGTGTCTACAATTCCACCCATGCTCTGGACCAGCGCGCGCGTGCAGTGGCCCGGCGGCAAGACTGGCTGAAACGGTTACCGATCCCACTCCCTGATCCGGCACCAAAGGCGCTGGTTGGTCCAATTGCCGCCGGTGAAAAGGTGCTGGCATCTACCAGTTCTGAGACATGGAATCTCATCAAACAGAGTTATGGTGATGCACTGGCAGTTGAGATGGAAGGGCATGGCTTCCTGGCAGCCCTGCATGCCAATCAACATGTGGAGGCGCTCATTATACGCGGTATCTCTGATCTCATTGAAGGCAAGCGGGAAGCAGATGCTGCGAACTCCCAGGTGGTAGCTGCACAACATGCCAGCGCCTTCGCTTTTGAGGTGCTCGCTAAGCTCGGGGAAAGCAGGGAGTTTCTTTCACCTC
>WNFA01000833.1_pt1 | contig 40064 bp, 56 predicted proteins | sample 5400481 | NCBI WGS metagenome assembly WNFA01 (sample SAMN13153340, study PRJNA577476) | soil metagenome | isolation source: 120 cm saprolite under Douglas fir tree site 2 hole 1 replicate 2 | place: USA:California | collected 2015-04-18 | reverse complement strand
CCCAGACCCGAGCGCTTAGCACTCAGGGGAGTCGAGTGCTAATTGTACTACCCGACGGGCGGGAGGGGTTAAACCTGGGCCGGCGGCTGGGCTTCAGCTTCCTCGATGAGCTGCCTTGCCCGGACCGCCTCAGCGTCCGGGACCATGATCCGGGCCTCGGTGAAGTTCATGGCGGCCGAGTACGCGGTGTCGCCGAAGACCTCGGCCTGGATCCCGTTGGCGTCCAGCACGGCCGCCACCAGGTCGGCCTTGAGGCGCTCGCCCCGAAAGACGACCTCCCAGCCCTTCACGCCCATCAATTCCATCCTAGAGAGGGTTCGACGGTGGTTGTGTGGTGAGCCGGGGCATAGTACCCGGCGGCGGCGATCATGGCCGCGTTGTCGGTGCAGAGCTCCAGCGGAGGCATGGTGAGCCGGGCCCGGCCCGCCACGACCTCGGCCGCGCGCCGGCGGAGGAGGGTGTTCGCGGCGACCCCTCCCGCCACAACGACATCGGAGACCGGCGTCCTGGAGAGGGCCACGTCCAGCTTCTCCAGCAGCGACTCCACCACCGACTGCTCGAACGCCGCCGCCAGGTCCGCCTTTTCCCGCGGGCCGGCCGAATCCCCGAGGTCGCGGAGGCGGTAGAGAAGGGCCGTCTTCAGCCCGCTGAAGCTGTACTCGAACCCCGGCAGCGATGGTTTCGGCAGCGGCTGCCGTCGCGGATCGCCAGTCCGGGCCAGGCGGTCGAGCGCCGGCCCGCCAGGGTAGCCGAGGCCCAGCATGCGTGCCGCCTTGTCGAAGGCCTCGCCGGCCGCGTCGTCACGCGTGCGGCCGATGACCTCGAACCGTCCGTGCTCGGGCATCCGCACCAGGTCTGAATGCGCGCCGCTGACGACCAGTCCCAGGAGAGGCGGCTCGAGGTCAGTGCGCGTGAGCATGGCGGCGTAGATGTGGCCCCAGAGATGGTTGACGCCGGTGATCGGGCGCGACCACGACGCGCCCAAACCTTCTGCCACGCCCACCCCGACCAGCAAACAGCCGGCGAGGCCCGGACCGCGCGTGACGGCCACCAGGCCGATGTCATCGGGGCCCGCGCGCGCGCGCTCGAACGCCAGGTCGAGCAGCCCAGGCAAACGCTCCAGATGGTCCCGCGCCGCGAGCTCGGGGACGACTCCGCCGAAGTCCTTGTGCAGCTCCACCTGCGAGTGGATGACGTTGGACAGGACGCGCCGGCCGTTTTCAACCAAAGCGACCGAGGTTTCGTCGCAGCTGGTTTCGATTCCGAGGACGAGCCTTCTTTCTACTGCTGGTCGCCCTTCGTGAGCAGGTCGCGCCGCAGGCCACGGACGTCCGCCTCAATTCGCTCCAGGTTGGCCTCATACGCGCGGCGGAACCGCGGAGAGTGGATGGAGTCGGACCACATCACGATCGCGTCCTCGCCGTTGTCGGTGTAGTAGCCCTTGCGGCGGCCGATCACCTTGAAGCTGAACGCCTCATACATGTGCATCGCGTTCTCGTTGGATGTGCGCACCTCGAGCGTCACCCACTTGGCTCCCATGTCGTATGCCGCCTGGATGAGCCCCGCAAATAGGATTCGCCCGTAGCCCCGATGGAAGAGGTCGCGCCGGACGCCGATCGTCGTCACATGCGCTTCGTCGTACATGCGCCACATGCCGCCATAGCCGACGATAGCCGGGTCGAGCTCAGACGACATTTGCGCGGGCGGCCTTTCGACGATGCCCTCCTGACGCAGCACTACGTAATGCGCGCTCGATCGCGAGGCGAGCTCGCGGTAGTACGCATTGCGTGGCCACGGGGTGACGAAAATCTCGCGTTCGATCTCCTGCACCGTTGCGATGTCGGCCTCGCGCATCAGCTCCAGCGCCAGCTGCTGGCGTAGCTGAACCATCAAAGATTGCGAGATGATGGGGACTGCATGTACTTGAGTTTGAGACTACCATAGGCCACTTCCGAGGCCGATTCCAGCACTCTCGCAGCGGCTTCCCCGAAGCTTTTCAGGTCGCCGTCGCCCATCATCCGAAGCCCCGCGGCGTGCAGCGCGGCCTCTGTCTTGGGCTTAAGCCAGCCCACCACGGGCCAGTCGCGCGTCAGCTCGTCGGGATCCGCGAGTCCTGGCTCCGTACCGGGCGCGGAGTGGTACACGCGGCCCCGGCCGGCTTCCGCGACCGCGAGGACCGGCTCATCGCTCCTGGCAGCCTGTATGCCAAGGGTGGGCAGCGGGACGATTGGCACCTGGAGGCCCATCGCCACGCCCAGCCCAAACGAGACGCCGACGCGCAGTCCCGTGAACGAGCCAGGGCCCGTGGCCACCGCGACCCTCGTGAGTCTGCGCCCCTTCGTGATTGACCGGTACCGGGCGGGAAGGTCGAATCCGGGCCCGGAGCTGTCGATCTCCTCATGCACGACGCGCCCATCGTCAATGAGCGCCAGCGCCGACCGCGCCGACGAGGTGTCGATGACGAAGATCAATGACTCAGGTCTCGTTCGAAACGTATGCGTCGGCGATCGCCGCCCAGATGCTCGATGGAGACCAGGGCGGCGGTCGGGCTGTCTATCCGCTCGCCCCATTCCACGACCGCCGCGCCCGCATCGAGCAGCTCCTCGAGGCCGAGGTCGCGCAGCTCGTCGCCCTTTTCGAGCCGGTACAGATCGACGTGCGCCAGCTGCAGGCGGCCCGGGTAAATCCGAACGAGCTGGAAGGTAGGGCTCGCAACCGCCGCCACGGAGCCGCTGCCTCGCGCCAGCCCGCGTACGAACGTTGTCTTGCCCGCGCCGAGCTCGCCTTTGAGCAGGACGAGGTCGCCGGCTCGCAATCGGCGGCCCAACTCCTCTCCGGCGGCCTCGGTCTCGGCCGGCGCCGAGGTCTCACGCGAAGTGGTCGTAGCCACGGGCCTCGAGCTCGATGTCACGACCGTCGGGGCCGATGACGCGAACCGCTGGATCTGCGGTCATCAATCCAATCGGTCGCAAGCCGGCGTGAACGACCTTGTCTTCAGGTCCGACGCACACGAGCTCGGCCTCCTCCCCACTCGCCAGCGCGTCCTCGATCGTGGCGCCCGAAGCAACCGGCACGTCTGCAGCACGGATGACGCATCCCACGCCGGAAACCGCCGCATATTTCTCCATCTCCCGAACGAGTCCGTCCGAGATGTCGCCACAGCTCAGCTCAGCCGCGTTCAGAAGGCTTCCTTCCGCGAACTTCGGTTCCGGAAGGAAGACGCGCCGCTCACGGACTGCGACCGCTGCGGTCCCCAGCGGGCCGGTGACGCCAACGACCCATCCGGGCCGAACACGCGCGCGAGCCAATGGCACCAAGGACGTTGTCCCCAGGACGGTCAATGTCAGCACCGCAGGGCCATCGATCGCTGTCGTATCGCCACCGGCGACGGCCATGTCAACACGATCAGCAAGCTTCCGGATTCCTTCGTACAGCCCCGTTACGGTTTCAACAGACCACGATTTCGGAGCAGCAAGCGCCACCAGGGCGTACTTGGGGGTGGCGCCTTTGGCGGCTAGATCACCCAGGGCCAGGGCGAGGGCACGATAGCCTGCGTCCGCTGCGGTCATCCAGGCAAGGTCGAAGTGGACGCCCTCGACCGACGTGTCGCAGCTCGCAACCACATAGTCCTCGGGGTGGTCAGGGTCGAGGCTCGGCCAAACAGCAGCGTCGTCCTCACCCGCAACGACTGCATATCCGGATGTCGTGAGGTAGGGCAGGATCCTGCGTAGGAGCTCACTTTCGCCAATGCCCGCTAGCTTCATCGTGCGTTCAGCATCGCACGCAGGCGGCGGGCGGCTGACTCGGGGTCGGTCGCACCGGCAATCGCTCGAATCGCGCACACGCGATGAATGCCGGCCGCGGTCAGCTGACCGACGTTCGACTCGTCGATCCCACCGATCGCGAACACTGGAACTTTGACAGCCGCCGATACAGCGGCCACGCCTTCCGGCCCGATCACATCCTTGTTGGGCTTGAGCGGGGTCGAGAATGTCGCGCCGCAGCCGATGTAGTCCGCGCCGGCGCTCACTGCCGACCTCGCGGCCTCCGGATGCGATGCCGAGGCGCCGATCAGGAAGCCTTCCGGCGCGATGCGGCGTGCTGCCTCGATGCTCAGGTCGTCAGGTCCGAGATGGACACCGTCAGCTCCTGCAAGCATCGCGATGTCGACGTGGTCGTTCACGATGAACAGCACGCTGGCTTCGGTGCTTATGTCGCGAAGCCGGCGCGCCAGCTCCAGCAGCTGGCCGCGCGGGAGGGTCTTGTGCCGCAGCTGCACGACGTCTGCGCCTCCTCGCAGTACGGCGCGCGCGAGGTCAACAAGCGCATCCGGATCGCGATCTGGTGTGACTACGTAGAGCCGGGCCGCCCGGATGCGGGTCAGCTGAGGATCTGGCGCAGCTTCTCTCGCAGGGCGTCGGGGGCCTTGTCCTGCTCGCAGCAGACCTTGACCAGCCGCTTCAACCCGGCCTGGAACTCGTAGTTGTCGGTGCACGGAGGGCACCCCTCCAGGTGGAGCTGCAACTCGAGCATCTCCGTGTTGCTCAACTCACGGTCGAGGTAGCGGTCGAGTTTGTCCTTACAGTCGCTGCAGTTCATTGCTGGGGCACCTCCCGGGTGCCGTTGGACCGCACGATACCGGATTCGACGGCGTAGTCATACAGGGATTTCTGGAGCTGCTGACGGGCCCGGTGAAGGCGGGACATGACGGTGCCGATCGGCACCCCGAGGGTGTCAGCAGCATCCTTATATGAGAAGCCTTCGACGTCGACCAGCAGCACCACCTCCCGGTGCAGCGGAGGCAGCTTCTCGACCGCCGCCACGACCTCCGAAGCCGCCAGCTTGTCGAGGACGTCCGCCTCCGGCCTGGCGCCTTCGTCCCGCAGCTTGTCGTAGAGGACGAACTCACCGACGTCGTCGAGGCTGACGTCCTCCTTCCGGGAACCCTTGAACCGGTCCCAGAAGAGGTTGCGCATGATCGCGAAGAGCCAGGCTTTCATGTTGGTGCCAGGTTGGTAGCTGTGCTGGTACCGCAGTGCTCGGAGGTAGGCCTCCTGCACCAGGTCCTGCGCCGAATCGGGGTCGCGCGTGAGCCGGAGCGCACCCCGGTACAGTGTGTCTAGATGTGACAATGCCTCTTCCGCGAAGGCAGTTTGCGGTGGACTTTCCGCCATCAGTACTGCCAGTTTAGATACACCTGCCTCGCGCGATCTTGAATCGGCGGGCGCCCCCCGCTATTCCGAATACCGCCTCTTGACGCGCGGGCCGATGGCGGTGAGCACTTCGTAGGAGATCGTGCCCGACCACTCGGCGACCTCTTCGGCGGTGATCCGTGCGTCGCCGTCGGCGCCGATGACAGTCACGACATCCCCCGCCTCGACGTCCGGCACGTCGGTCACATCGATGGTGATCGCGTCCATGCTCACGGCGCCGATCAGCGGCGCCTGCCGCCCGCGCACCAGCACGTGGCCAGTGTTCGCGCGAGCACGCAACACACCGTCGGCATAACCGATCGCCACCGTCGCCACGCGTGACCGCGAGGGCGCCGCCCAGGTGGCGCCGTAGCCGACGGTCTCCCCCGCCCCCACCGTCTTCACGTGCGTTACGAGCGAGCGCAGGGCCAATACTTGCCGCGCGCCGGGCCACTCGCAGCCGTACAGCGCGATCCCTGCCCGCACGGCGTCCAGTGCCATCTCCGGGAACCTCAGCGCCGCGGCCGAGTTGCACGCGTGGCGCATCCCCGGCTCGACGCCAAGTGTTGCGAGAGCTTCGAGGAAGCGGTCGAACTGCATGCGCGTCATCACATCGTCGGTGCCGGCCGACGCGAAGTGTGTCCAAGTGCCGGCCAGGCGTAGTCCCGATGACTGCTCGATGAAGCTCGCCAGGGACGCCGCCTCAGTGGGCGCGGAGCCGAAGCGGCCCATGCCGGTGTCGATCTTGAGGTGGACCGGGACGACCTCCTCGCTGTCGCCGAGCGCGTGCGCGAATTCGAGACCCGATACTCCAATGCTGAAGCCACTGACCGCGGCCGCAGACGCCTGGTCGGGCACCAGTCCGCCCATCACGAGGATGCGCTCCGCGTGCACCAAGCCGGTGAGCTCGCGCGCCTCCTCGAGCGTGGCCACCGCCAGCCACGTGGCCCCCCCGCGAAGCGCCGCGCGCGCCACCGGCACCGCGCCGTGGCCGTATCCATTCGCTTTCACGACTGCGATCAGCCGGGTCCCATGCGGCAGATGCGCAAGGATGCGGACGGCGTTGTCGCGGACCGCGCGCAGGTCGATGTCCGCCCAGCGCAGGCTCGTCAAGAGTGTCCGGCGACGGAGGTCCGAAGCATATTCGCGGCACTGGCGGCCGGAGCCAAGGAGACGACGAGCACGCGAGGGAGCGCATCGCGTAGATGCGTGACCGAGCGCGCGCAGGAGGCGACGCCGGCTTCAGCGCCGCAGGCGCCCGGCCGCCCGGGCCGATGAAGATGCGAGGACCTTCCGGCGCCGGACACTAAAGACCGCCCTGGCGCAGCGTGTGCATGACGAGTGGGATCTCGGGCAGTAGGTCGCTCGCGAGCAGCCCCGCGTCGCCAATGCGCTGTGAGATCCGGCGGCCAGCCGCGGCGTGTAAGTAGACGCCGGTGACCGCGGCGGTGTACGGGTCCGAGCCCTGCGCGATCAGGGCGGCGATCACGCCGGACAGAACGTCACCGGTACCCCCCGTCGCAAGCGCGGGCACTTCATGTGGGTCTTCGCTGAGGCGGCCGTCGGGGTGCGCGACCAGCGTGTGCGCGCCCTTGAGGACGACGATCGCGCCCCACTCCCTGGCCGCCTTGCGTGCGGCGCCGGGTCGATCCGCGTTGACCGCCTCGGCGGTCTTGCCGAGGAGCCGCCCCATCTCGCCAGGGTGCGGAGTCAGCACTCGGTTCTTGCCCAGGCGGGTCTTCTTGCGCGCCGAGCCGGCCAGGGCGTTCAGGGCGTCGGCGTCCAGCACGAGCGGGCACTCGGCGTGCAGGGCGAGGTCGAGGATGAGGCGCCAGGTCGAGCTGTCATGGCCCAGCCCGGGGCCGACGACGGCCGCCTCTGCGGTCGACATCTGCCGGAGGATGGAGTCATAGGCGGCGTGGCCGACCGCGCCCGGGGCCACCTCCGGCACCGGCGTGGCCATCACCTCGGTGCATTTGGCGGCAAGGATGGGATAGATCCTGTCGGCGACCAGGAGACTTACCAATCCCGCGCCCGTCCGGGCGGCGCCGGTAGCGGCAAGGTAGGCCGCTCCAGTGAACCCTAGGCTCCCGGCAAGCACGACGACCGTCCCGAAAGTGCCCTTGTGGGCGTCCTTCGGCCGCTCGGGGAGGACGACCGATTCCGGCGCGGGCAGCAAGCTGTCCGCCGTGTCAGGCATCTCGAGGTGTGATGTGGCCACGGCCAGCCCGCCGTGGTGGGTGATGCTCACCTCAACTCGCGCGCCCCGGTCGTCACCGAGAAGCCTCACACGAGGCGCGCCGTTTGGGCCAGGGAGGACTTCGATGCGCCGGCGGGGGAAGCAGATTCCCGTGCCGTCGAAGCACTTGATCACCGCCTCTTTGGCCGCCCAACGCCCCGCAAGACGTTCTGCGTTGTCGCCGGTGTAGTCGAGCTCCGCGGGGGTGTAGACCTTGTTGAGGAAGCCGCGGCCGGAGCGTTTGACCGCGAGCGCTATGCGATCGACCGAGACTGCGTCAACCCCGATGCGCTGCATAACTTCCATTGTCGTGCTACGGGAGAGATACGGCACTCACGCCCCTCTCCCCAACCCTCTCGCCTACGGGGAGAGGGGGACTACTCGACGGTGACGCTCTTTGCGAGGTTGCGGGGCTGGTCGACGTCCTGGCCTAGCTTGACGGCAATGTGATACGCGAACAGCTGCAGCATCACTGTGTTCAAAATCGCGGCCGAGGCCTCCTCGACCGGCGGCATCTCGAAGACGTCCGTGGCGACATCGTCCAGCGAACGATCGCCCTTGGTGATGAGAGCCAGCACCGGTGCGTTGCGTGCCACGATCTCGTGCACGTTGCTGACCATCTTGTCTTTGGTCGAGCTCGCGGTGCAGAGTGCCACCACCGGGAACTCCGTGTCGAGCAGCGCGATCGGCCCGTGCTTCAGCTCGCCGCCCGTCGTTCCCTCGGCGTGAACGTACGAGATCTCTTTCAGCTTCAATGCGCCCTCGAGGGCCACCGGGTAGCTCAGGCCGCGGCCGAAGTACATGAAGTTGCGATAGCGGCTGTAGCGATGCGCAATCTGCGCGATCTCCTTCTCACGCTCGATCAGGTCGCGGACCTGGTCCGGAAGCGCCCTCAGCGCGGTCACGAGCTCACGCCGGCGCTCGAGCGAGATGCGACCCTTCACGGTGGCGAGACGAAGGCTGAGCAAGCAGAGGCTGACCATGTGGGCGGCCAGCGTCTTCGTCGACGCGACCCCGATCTCCGGTCCCGCGTGTAGGTAGATCGCACCATCGGCGTCGCGCGCGGCCGAGCTTGCGAACACGTTCGTGACCGCGACTGTCAGCGCGCCACGCTCTTTGGCCCGATGCATCCCGACCAGCGTGTCCGCCGTCTCTCCGGATTGGGTGAGAACGACAGCCAGGGTTTTCGGGCCGAATGTCGGCCGGCGATAGCGGAACTCGGACGCATCCTGCGACCGAGCCGGCATCCCGGCCCAGTCCTCGATGAGGAACTCGCCCACCATCGCCGCGTGCCGCGACGTGCCCATGCCCAGGAGGAAGACCTCGTCGTAGCCGCTCAGCTTCTTGTCGTCGACGTCGAACTCGCGGAAGGAGACGATGCCATCGTCTGTCAGCCGTCCGCGCATCGCGTTGGCGACCGCCTCCGGCGTGTCGTGTATCTCCTTGAGCATGAAGTGGTCAAAGCCACCCTTCTGGGCCTGGCTCACGTCCCAGTCGACGTGCACGAACTTCGGCTTGACCGTGGTCCCGTCCAGCGCGGAAACCTCAACGCCAAGAGGCGTGACGGCCGCGACCTCTCCCTCGCCGAGGATGAGCACGCGCTTCGTGTACGGGATGATCGCGGTGATATCGGAGGCGACGTAGTACTCGTGGTCTCCGAGGCCGACAACGAGCGGCGCGTTGAGGCGAGCGCCCACGAGCAGCTCGGGGTCGTCGGTGGAGAACATCGCCAGCGCGTAGGCGCCATGGATTCGCTTGAGCGCCGCGCGCACTGCGGCAAGAAAATCGCCCTTGTAGTTTGCCTCGATGAGGTGAGGCACGACCTCGGTGTCGGTCTCGGAGGTGAACTCGTGACCCGCCGCCTCGAGCTCCTTCTTCAGCTCGGCGAAGTTCTCGATGATGCCGTTGTGGACGACATAGATGCGATTCGTGCAGTCCGTGTGCGGGTGGGCGTTGACGTAGGTCGGCTTGCCGTGGGTCGCCCACCGGGTGTGGCCGATGCCCAGCTTGCCCGTCGGCATGTTGGCCTGTAGCTTCTCGATGAGGACGTCGACCTTGGTCTCGGACTTGGTCACGCTCGTGCGGCGGGCGGAGCGCCCGGCGCCCTCCAGGACCGCGACGCCGGCTGAGTCGTAGCCTCGATACTCGAGGCGCTTGAGGCTCTCCATCAAGATGGGGGTCGCCTCGCGGTCGCCCAGGTAGCCGATGATGCCGCACATATCTACTCACTAACTCCTAGCCCGGGGGTTTCTAGACGGTTGCTTGAACGTGTAGGGCTGGATTCAGGTTACAGAACCGGCTACGGGGAGGGTGTGGTGCAGTTCGGGTTCTGGGCGATCGAATACGCCACCCGCGTCGTGCCGGTCAAGCCGCTCACGTTCGGCGGATACGGGATCGCCACTTTGAAGGCAGCGACTGGAGGGCTGGCCTTGCTCAGGTCCATTCCTGGAAGGGTAATCGTGGTGATGCCTGCCAGGACATCGGGAGTGGCCGTGATGACGACCGACGGGGGGTCGACCTTGATGTCCGTGATCCTGTAGCAGGTCGGCGGCGGGTTGGCGGGTGGTGAGTCGATGAGGACGACCTGGCGGCTCGTGGTGCCGGTCTTGGCTTCGATGTGGATGAAGGCCGTGTTGGTGTCAAGGCTGGACTGCGGCACCGTGCTGGCCTTCAGTTTGGCGATATCGAGCACGATCCCGTTCTGCTCCAGCACGACCGGCTGCGTCGGAACCTCGTACGTGCTGTTCTCCACAGGGTTCGTGAAGTCGGCGTAAGCCTTGAGGTTGGTCTCCCCTTTGGCGTTGGTCTGCATGCTCACCGGGCCATCGAAGGTGACAGAGCACGGAGCATTTGGACACCGTGCCTCCGCCCTGGTCACTTGCCAACCGGGCGTCACCCTCGGCGTGCGAACCACCACGGGCAGCGTCACGGCGGCTCTCTGGTCGATGTTGAGCGCCTGGGGCACTATGGGATTCACCACGGTGACGCCCAGAACGAGCGACTTGACGACAAGGTCGACCTTCACGCTCGGGCCGGGGGTGGCTTTGGCCAGGTCGAATGACGCTGTCACGCTGCTCGTCGTGACTGAGGTAATGGTGTCCGCGAGCCCGGTCACAACGACGGTTGCCGTCTTTGGTGGGTTGATCACGATCAGCCCAGGCGGGACCGTGTAATCGATGGACTTCGTGAGCGTTTTGGATGTGGGCGGGTTCTGAGAGAACGCGACCGCGCCCAACAGCAGCACCGCCAGGCCGACCGCGAGCAGCTTCAGCCTCCAATCGTCGGTGATCAAGTTCCAGCTCACGAGTCCTGTTCTTTCTCTCCCTTTCTGACCTTTTCGCGCTTATCCGCCCGGCCGTTGGCCCAGCCGTTGGTTCTGCCGTTGAGAAAGCCCAAAAGCCCATTGGCGCGGGCCATGCGCGCGGGGACTCTTACGCTGACCCGGCGCCGCAAACCATCGGCGTCGAGGTTGCGCGTGATCTTGCCTTCCTCGATGACCGAAATGGCGCCGGTCTCCTCTGAGACTACGAGGACCAGGGCGTCAGATGCCAGTGACAGTCCGAGGGCGGCTCGGTGGCGAGTGCCCAGACGCTCCCTCACCGCGCCCTCCTCGGGTAGGGGCAGCAGGCATCCGGCCGCGACGATCTGGTTGCCTCGCACGATCACTGCCCCGTCGTGCAGCGGCGAGTTGGGATAGAAGATCGACTGCAGGAACTCGGCCGAGATCTCGCCGTTGATGCGGACGCCGGTGGCCGCATAGTCTTCGAGACCGACGTCGCGCTCGAATGCGATCAGAGCTCCGGTCCGCTTCGCACTCAGCCGCTCGGCCGCCCGGATCGCCTCGGATATGGCCTGGCTGTACTGCGGCGTGCTGAACGCCGACAGTGGCCTCCCGAGGTGACCGAGGCGCCCCAGCTGATCCAGCGCACGCCTCAGCTCGGGCTGAAACATGACGATGATCGCGATCACGAGGAAGAACGCGCCGTTCTTGAACAACCACGTCAGCAGGACCAGGTTGAAAGTGCTCGCCAGCACTCCGATCACGGCGAGCACCACGAGCCCGACCAGGATCTGCGTGCCCTGGGTGCCGCGGAGGAGCCGCAGGACCTGATAGAGGATGATCGCGATGACCGCTACGTCGATGAGCTCGAGCCAGCCCAGGTGCTTGACGACCTCCTGAAAGTTGGTCAGGAACTGCTGGATCGCTTGCGTCATGTTTCGTCTGTTCCAAAGATCTCGGCCATCAGCGCCATCTGCGCGTAGAGCCGGTTGGCAGCCTGGTCGAACACAATCGAACGTGGCCCGTCGATCACCTCGTCGGTGACCTCCTCACCGCGATGCGCGGGCAGGCAGTGAAGGAACACTGCCCCCTGCGCGGCGTCCATCAGTTTTTGATTGACCTGATAGGGGGCGAACACCTGCCTTCTTGTCGCGCCCTGGTCCTCCTGTCCCATAGACGTCCACACGTCCGTATAGATAGCAGTTGCGCCGTCGAGGGCAGCGAGCGTATTTGCGACGGTCACGCGGCCGGTACCCGATCCGATGCGGCCGGCGCGCTCGAGGACCTGACCCGCGGGCTCGTAACCGGGGGGCGAGATCACAGTGAGCTGAAACCCAAGCAGGGCAGACGCTTCGATGAGCGAGGTCGCGATGTTGTTGCCATCGCCGACATAAACGATGCGCTGCTCACCAAGTGGGCCGCACGCCTCTTCGAGGGTCATGAGGTCGGCGAGGATCTGGCACGGGTGGGATCGATCGGTGAGCGCGTTGATGACCGGCTTCTCGGCCGCGGCAGCGAGCTTGACGAGGTCGGTGTGGCTCCGCATACGGGCGACGATCCCGTCCACGTAGCGATCGAGGACGCGAGCGGAATCGCCGATGGACTCGCGCCGGCCGAGCTGAACATCCTGCTCGCCCAGGGTCGTGGTCGTCCCGCCCAGACGTGCGATGCCGACCTCGAACGACACCCGCGTGCGGTGGGAAGGCTTCTGGAAGAGCATCGCGATGTGGCGCGCTTCCAGCGGCCGTTCGGCCCAGCGGCCCGCCTTGATCGCGTGGGCAAGCTCCAGTACCGACCGCAGCTCGGCCGGATCGAGATCGGCGACGTCGAGGAAGTCCCTTCCCTTGAGACTCACTGCACGGATCATGATGCCCCGATCGAACGCCGCCGCGCTATTTCTGCAGCCCTGGCTTACAGGCCTGGCTTGATCAACTCGCCGGAAACGATCGGGGCGACGGTGAGGTCCCGGGCGGAGTCGAACTCGGGCAGCCTCCCGCGCAGCCTGTCGTCGTCTCTCAGGCGCAGGATGAGGTCCCGGCAGGCGGCGGGCTCGAGCCCGAAATGGGCCGGCTTGAAGCTGAACGGCGGCTCGTTGCGGGATCTGATCGTGAGCCGGTCGGTCACCCTCACCTTCGGCCACGAGTCGGGGTCGGAGAGGGTCACGGATTCCATGAGCTCCCAGAGTGCCCGCATCTCATGCCGGCGTTGGACCACGACGATGCGATCGCGGAAGAAACCGAGCCTGCTCGCCGGCCAGGCGTGGAGCTGGAACGCGGCCCACATCGCGACCGCCGCGGCCCCGATCGCGCCGGCGCCGAGGGCGATGCCTGCCATCCATCCCGCGCTCTCGGGCAGCAGAGTGGCCAGCACCGCGAGGACGCCGAAGACCAGGGCGCAGATCAGACTCGAAGCCCCCAGCGTCATGATAGACCGGCGCGACCGCACGTAGATCATCGGGCGACCCCCACTGAGGCATAGTGTATGTCCGCCGGGCGCGCGTGACGACCGACTGGAAGGAGGAAGAGATGGACGTTATCGCCGAGCGGTCCGACATCGACAGATCGGTCTCGGGCAAGACGATCTGCACGATCTTCGCGGATGCCGAAAAGAAGTGGGGCGACCGGCCCGCGCTGCGCTGGAAGGACAACGGCGATTGGAAGACGCTCAGCTGGCATGGCTATCGGCAGCAGGTGGCGGCGGTCACGCTAGCGCTGCGCGAGCTGGGTTTCGGCGCGGACCAGTTCGCGTTGATCATGGCCCGCAACATGCCCGAGCACATGATCGCGGACCTCGGAATCGTGCACGCCGGTGGCGCGGCGATAAGCGTTTACAACACGCTCGCACCTGAGCAGCTCGAGTACGTCGCTAACCATTCTCAGGCGACGATTGCGTTCGTCGAGGATGCTGGATTCCTCGCCAAGTTCCTCGAGATCCGATCGTCGACCCCGAACCTCCGCCACATCGTGTTGATGCACGGCGAACCTCCTGAGGGAGTGATGTCGTGGGACGTCTTGGTGGCTTCCGGACGCGCCGCCTATGCGCAGGACCCATCGGCGTTTGAACATTCATGGCGCGGCGTCGGCCCCGAGGACACGGTGAGCCTCATCTACACGTCCGGGACGACCGGTCCGCCGAAGGGCGTGACGTACTCGCACTACAACATCGTGTGGACGCTGGAGGCAACCCAGAGGCGGCTCACCTACGCGGATGAAACGTTTCTAAGCTATCTGCCGCTGGCGCACGTGGCCGAGCGATTCACTTCGCAATGGGGCGGCATCTACCTCGGGCACGAGGTCTATTTGTGTCCAGACCCCACGCAGCTGCTCCCTTATTTGCTCGCCGCGCGGCCGACTATTTTCGTGGGCGTGCCCAGGGTGTGGGAGAAGCTGATGTCCGGTATCCAGGCGGGGATCGAGGCGGAGCCGGATGAGGCCAAGCGCGGCATGGCGCGCGGCGCGCTCGCGGCGGCGCAGCAGGCATACAGGCTGCGGCGGGACGGTCAGCCCGTACCCGACGAGATTGCCTCGATCACCGAGCGGGCGCAGCCACTGTTCGTGCTCCTGCGCTCGAAGATCGGGCTTGACCGCTGCCGGTTCGCCATCACCAGCACGGCGCCGTGCCGTCCGGAGGTGCACGAGTTCTGGGCGGCGATGGGGATGCCGCTGTATGAGGTCTGGGGCATGAGCGAGCTCACCGGGCCGGCTACGGCGGTGCCGCCGGGAGACCACAAAGCGCCTTCGATTGGAGTCCCTCTCCCCGGTGTCGAGGTGCGGCTGGGCGAAGATGGCGAGCTGCTCGTCCGTGGCGGCAACGTGATGATGGGCTACTACCGCGATCCGGCCAAGACGGCGGACGCTGTCGATGCTGACGGCTGGGTGCACAGCGGAGACATCGCAGTACAGGGCGCCGACGGCCACTTCCGGATCGTCGATCGCAAGAAAGAGCTGATCATCACGTCGGCCGGCAAGAACATCTCGCCCGCCAACCTGGAGTCGCTGGCCAAGTCGAGCCCGATCATCGGCCAGGCGGTTGCCATCGGCGACGGCCGGAAGTTCATCTCGGTGCTGGTTGTGCTGGACCCGCAGGTGGCTCCGTTGTGGGCGAAGAAGCAGGGAATCGAGGCGTCGTCGATGGCTGCGCTCGTCGATGATGCCGCGACCATCGCCGAGGTGCGGCGTGCGCTGACGATCGCCAACACGCACCTGTCGCGCGTCGAGGGGTTCAAGCGCTTCACGATCCTGCCCGCCGAGTGGTCACCCGAATCCGAGGAGCTCACGCCGACGATGAAGCTCAAGCGCCGCGTGATCGAGTCGAAGTACAAGCCGCAGATCGAGGCGATGTATGCGGACCCGGCCGGCGGACATCCGGTCGACCCCGATTACGCTGCTCACGGCCGCCCCGAGGAGTGAACGCCGAGTAGACCCCACCGCCTCGCGTCGTCGAACAGCTCGCCAAGCTGGCGGAGCGCCTGCGTGAGCCGCGCAGCCGGCTGGCAAGCAGGCTCTTCACCGAGGCCGTCATGGGCGTGAAGTTACCGAGGCGTTAGACGGCCGCACGCGGCTTGAGTCGCTGCGCCTAGCGATATGGTTGCGTGAGCTTCTCCAGCTTGTCGAGGCCCGCCAGCGCCTGGTCGCGGCCGTCGGGCGAGATCCAAAAGATGCAGCGATCGATGCCGGCCTTTTGGTGCTGTTCGATTTCCTCCGCGGTCGGTTTGGGGTAGGCCGTCACAGGTATGTCACCGCGGCCAGCCGCTCGCGCGAGCTCGCGCAGCTCGGCGAGGCGGCCGAGGACATCGCCGCGATTCGGCATCCATCCGTCGGCGTAGGCGACAACGCGCTTCAAGATGTTGGGTCCGCTGCCGCCGAGCATGACCGGCGGGTGCGGCTTCTGGATGGGCTTCGGCCAACACCACATGGGTCCGAAGTTCACCATCTCGCCGTGATACTCGGACACTTCGTGGATCCAGATCGCCTTCATCGCCTCGACCCAATCGCGCATAAGCTTCCAGCGCGTGTGGAAGTCGGTGCCGTGGTTGGCCATCTCCTCCTTGTTCCAGCCGCCGCCGATGCCGAAGAGGAAGCGACCGTTGGAGGTGTGGTCGAGGCTGGCGACCTGCTTCGCGGCGTGAACGGGGTCTCGCTCCACGATCAGACAAATACCGGTGCCGACCTTGAGCTTGTTCGATGCGAGGGCGGCTGCGGTCAGGGCGATGAATGGATCGTGCGTGTGCCAGTACTGTTTGGGCAGCTCGGCGCCGCCTGGCCATGCGCTCTCCCTGCTGACTGGAATGTGGGAGTGTTCGGCGACCCACAGGGATTCGAAGCCGGCCTGCTCCACCGCCGGCGCGAGCTCGGTCATGGAGATGCCGTAGTCGGTCGGAAAAATTGCGATGCCGAACTTCATTGGCTAATCGTGACGGGTACGGAGGCAACGGGGCTAGGCTGATGTTTCGATGCGCGTCGCGGCACTGGCCGACATCCACGGAAATCTCCCCGCCTTAGAGGCGGGCTTTTCAGACGTTGCGCTCGTCCGCCCGGACCTCATCGTCTGTTGTGGCGACGTGGCCTCGGGTCCGCTGCCCGTCGAGACGCTGGAGATGTTGCGGGAGCTACCTGCTGCCCGGTTCGTGCAGGGAAACGCGGACCGCGGGCTTGTGACTGCTTTCGACGGGGGTCAGCGTTCCAAATGGCCCGGACCTTCCGCGGACTGGTGCGCGGCGCAGTTGTCTCAAGAGCAACGCGATTTCCTGGCGGCGTTCGCGCCGACGGTTTCGGTCGAGGTGGACGGGTTGGGGCGCGTGCTGTTCTGCCACGGATCGCCTCGGAGCGACGAGGAGATGATGACTTCGGAAACGCCTGACAAGCGAATTCGCGAGCTGATTGCCGGCTTGGATGCCGATGTCATCGTCTGCGGACATACTCATATGGCGTTCGACCGCATGGTGGGCCGCGTGCGCGTTATCAACCCCGGCAGCGTGGGCATGCCTTACGGCCATCCGGGGGCCTACTGGGCCTTGCTGGGCCCTGAGGTCGAGTTCCGGCGCTCCGATTACGACAGGGAGACGGCGGCCGCTCGGATTCGTAGCTGCGCGTGGCCGGGCGCTGAGGATTTCGCTCGCGAGAATGTGGTGTCGGTGCCGAGCGCCGAGGATGCGTTGGCGTTCTTTCGCGCGCACGGCGGCCCATAACCCACGTACAAGAGTGGTTCTCCCCACCGGGCGCGGCCGCTGGGCGGCCGGGCCGACCTCCCCGCGTGGCGGGGAGGTGAACATTTCTAGGTCGTGAGTTTTGATTGCAGGCGGTTGATCGCGGATGACGACACGCCCGCTGCTTCGAGGTACGCCTCCACCCCACCCCACTTCTGCCCTACGTGCTCGAGCGTGCTGAGAATCCACTCGGGTGGGCAGCGCAGCTCTTCGCGCATCGTGTCCAGACGCTCGGGTGATGCTTTGGACAGCCACTCCTCGTAGCGACTCGCCAGCTGGATGTCGGTTTCGGCGTAGTCCGCCCCGATTGCTTCCGGCTGGACGCCGGCCACGGACAGCATCAGCGCGGCGACGAGCCCCGTTCGGTCCTTGCCAGCGAAACAGTGGAACAAGACTGCCCCGTCAGCCGCGGCGATGGCGTCGAATATGGCGCCGAGAGCCGCCTGCCTGCGTTCAACCATCAACACGTAGCGCTCGGGCATCGCAGGCGCCTCGTTCAGGATCGACGCGGTGGCGTCGTCGATGAACGGGAGGTGCAGGATGACAGGCACGGCGTCGGCTCGGCCGTCCAGGAAAGCCGCGGGAGAGCTGCTTTGGAAATCCGAGAACGGCGGCCCGGGCGAGCCCTTCACCTCGGACTCGCTGCGCAGGTCGATCACGGTCGAGACCCCGTAGTCGATCATCGCCTGCCGGCCCTCGGGGGTCAGGCTGGCGACGTTGTCGGAGCGGACGACCACGCCACTGCGGGTGAGCCCGCCACGCGTCCGCAGCCCACCGAGGTCGCGCGTGTTGCGGCAGTCGGGCCAATCGAGCCGGCGAGACACCGCGGGCGACACCGCTACCGCTTCGTGTACTGGGGTGCCTTCCGCGCCCTCTTCAGTCCGTATTTCTTGCGCTCCTTCATCCTCGCATCACGCGTCAGAAGGCCGGCCTTCTTCAATGCGGGACGGAAATCTGGGTCGTACTTGATGAGCGCTCGTGCGATGCCGTGGGCGATTGCGCCCGCCTGTCCGCTGTTGCCGCCTCCAACGACCTTCACACTGATGTCGAACTTGCGCTGGGTGCTCGTCACGCGAAGCGGAGCCAGTGCGGCCATCTCGAGGACGCGCCGGCCCAGATAAGCCAGCGGGTCTTTCTCGTTGACGGTGATCCGGCCCTCGCCCGGCTGGATGCGCACACGCGCGATGGCGTTCTTGCGCCGGCCGGTGCCTCGGTTGAACGTCTCAGCCAATCTTGATGTCCCCTCTCGAATCGAACGTGATCATCTTCGGCTTCTGCGCGACATGCTCGTGCTCGGCTCCCGGGTAGACACGAAGGCGCTTCAGCATGTCGGCGCCCAGCGTGTTCCGCTGCAACATCCCGCGCACCGCGTTGGTGATTGGGAACGTCGGGTCGAGCTCCTGCGCGCGGCCTAACGCGCGCCTGCGCAGGCCGCCCGGGTACCCCGTGTAGCGGGTGTACTCCTTGCCCGTCAGCTTGGCGCCGCTGACCTTGATCTTGGCGGCATTGATCACCACCACGTGGTCGCCCGTGTTCAGGTGCGGCGTGAACGTGGGCTTGTGCTTGCCACGTAGGATCTTGGCCACGCTGCTTGCAAGGCGACCCAAAACCTGGTCCGTGGCATCGACCACAAACCAATCACTCTTCAAGTCCGCGGCTTTCGCCGTCCATGTCTTCTGCTTACTCATTTTTCTTAGTTATGCGCCCTGCGCGCCCGGCCGGCTCCCTAGTAAATCACTTCCATCAATGTGAGACCCCCGGCCGGGGCCGTTTTTGCCGCCAATCGCCGATCTCGTGCTCGCAGCACCTCGCCCACCCATTCCGGCCGCTGCCGCCCCCGGCCCACCTCCGCCAGCGCGCCCGCGATGCTGCGCGCCAGTCCTCGGAGAAACCCTTCGGCCACCAGCTCCAGCTCGACGAAGCCCCCTCGCCTCGTCACCTTCGCCGAGCGCATCTCGCGCACCCGCGCGGCCGACGGTTCGGAGGCCGAGCAGTAGCTGGTCCAGTCATGCCGGCCGGTGAGCTCCTGCGCTGCTTTCGACATCGCTTCGACGTCGAGCCTGACCCCCACATGCCAGCAGCGCCCTCGCTCGACGGCGGGCCTGGCCGGGCGGTCGAGGTAGCGGTAGCGGTATCGCCGCCAGCGCGCGGAGTACCTGGCGTGGAAATCATCCGGCACCACTTCGGCGCTCAGCGCGGCCACGTCTTCCGGAAGCCGGGCGTTCAGGGCCGCCACCAATCGCGGTGGGGTGATGCGTCCGTCGAACCGGAAGTTCACAACCTGGCCCTCGGCATGGGCGCCGGCGTCCGTGCGTCCCGCCGCATACACCGTGTGCTCCTTGCCGGTCAGCTCGCGCAGCGCCCGTTTCAGCTCGGCCTCCACCGTTCGCCCGCGCGTCTGCTGCTGCCAGCCCGCAAACCCGCTCCCGTCGTACTCGAGCACGACCTTCGTATTCACTTGTTAATTACTCACGCCTCTCTCCCTAGCCCTCTCCCGAAGTTGAGAAGGGACAACTCTCAGTCGACGAGTTCGATGATCACCATCGGCGCCGCATCACCCAGGCGCGGCCCCTTGTGGACGATGCGCGTGTATCCACCCGGCCGCTCCGACAGGCGCGGCAGCAAGTTTGAGAAGAGGCGCTCCACCACCTCGGGCTTCGAGATCTCCTCGGCGACCCGGCGCCGAGCGCTGAGGTCCTGGTCCCGCGCAGTGGTAATCAAACGCTCGACCCACCGTCGCAGCTCCTTCGCCTTCGCCTCGGTGGTCGTGATTCGGCCCGTCTCGAGCAACGACGTGCACAGGTTGCGCATCAGCGCCTTGCGGGCGTCGGTGTCCCTGTTAAAGCGGCGGCCGCTCTTTTGGTGGCGCAATTACAGGCTCAGCCCCGAAGGACGCTGCCCATCTCCTCGGGCTTGATGAAGCCCTTCTCGACGAGCTTTTCCTTGATCTCATCCAGCGACTTGCGCCCGAAGTTGCGCAGCGCAAGCAGCTCTTCCTCGCGCTTCTGCAGGAGCTGGCCGACGGTCTGGATCTCGTTAGCCTTGAGGCAGTTGAAGGCACGCACCGATAGGTCGAGCTCCTCGATTGGCGTGTCATACAGCCGGCTCTGCTCGCTCTTTTCGGGCGCGCCCGGCCGGGAGATGGAGTCAGGGAAGTTCACGAACAGCTGCAGGTGCTTTGTGAACAGCGACGCCGCGTGGCTCACCGCCTCTTCCGGCGACATCGTGCCGTCGGTCCAGACCTCGATGATTAGGCGGTCGTAGTCGGTCGACTGGCCAACACGGGTCTTCTCGACGGTGAAGTTGGCCTTCTCGACCGGCGAGAAGATGGAATCGATCGGGATGACCCCGATCGGCTGGCCCTCGCGCTTGTTGCGCTCCGCCGGTATGTAGCCCTTGCCCTTCTCGACGTTCAGCTCCATGCGCAGGTGGCCCTTGGCCGCCAGCGTGCAGATGTACAGGTCGGGGTTGACGATCTCGACGTCGGACGAAGCCTGGATGTGCGATGCGCGCACCTCGGCCGGCCCCTTGACGTCGAGGAGCAGGGTCACCGGGTCCTCGGTGAAACTCTTCAAATTGAGCTTCTTGATGTTGAGGATGACCTCGGTCACGTCTTCTTTGACGTGCGGGATCGCGGTGAACTCGTGCGCGACGCCGTCGATCTGAATCGATGTCACGGCCGCTCCCCACAGGGAAGAGAGCAGCACGCGTCGAAGCGTGTTGCCGAGCGTCGTCCCGAATCCCGGGTCGAGCGGCTCGATATCGAACTTGCCGTAGTTCGCGCTCGTCTCGAGCTTGCGAACCTGCGGGGTGACTGTCATCTGTGTGTCAATTGCCAATTTGGATCCCTACCTTCCTTTAACGTGAATAGAACTCGACGATCAGCTGCTCTTCGACACCCGACTCCATCTCGTTTCGATCCGGGCGGGCGAGCACCTTGGCGGTTTTCTCATCGCCATTCAATGAAAGCCATGACGGAACTGGCCGCACCTTGGACGCCTCCAGGGCCACGTCGATGACACCGTTAGCCGGCTTGACCTTCAGCTCGTCGCCCGGCTTGAGCTGGTACGACGGCACGTTTACCGTCTTCCCGTTGACCTCGAAGTGCCGGTGCGTGACGAGCTGGCGCGCCTGCTTGCGCGAGGTGCCCAGACCAAGCCGATAAATAACGTTGTCCAGGCGCAGTTCGAGGTGCCGCAGCAGGTTGATGCCGGTGACGCCCGGCTCGCGCTCGGCCAGCTCGAAATAATTCCTGAACTGCTTCTCGAGCAGCCCATACGTGCGGCGTGCCTTCTGCTTGGCGCGCAGCTGCAGGCCGTAGTCGGACGTCTTGCGCTTGCGCGCCTGGCCGTGCATGCCGGGCGCGAAGGCGCGGCGCTCGATGGCGCATTTCGGCGTGTAGCATCGCTCGCCCTTCAAGTAGAGCTTGGCGCCCTCGCGCCGGCAGAAGCGGCAGACCGGGCCGCTGTAATTCGCCACTAGACGCGTCTCCTCTTCGGCGGCCGGCAGCCGTTGTGCGGGATGGGCGTCACATCGGTGATCGCGCTGACCTCGAGGCCGGTTGCCTGCAGCGAGCGAATGGCCGCCTCGCGGCCCGCGCCCGGCCCGCGCACAAACACCTCGATCGAGCGCATTCCATGCTCAAGCGCCTTCTTGGCGGTCGCCTCGGCCGTCACCTGCGCCGCGAAGGGCGTCGACTTGCGGCTGCCCTTGAAGCCCTGCGCTCCCGCAGAACCCCACGAGATCACGTTCCCATCGATGTCGGAGATGGAAATGATCGTGTTGTTGAACGTGCTCTGGATGTGAGCCTGGCCATTCACCACGTTCTTGCGCTCGCGGCGGCGCGTGCGAACGACCTTCTTGACTTTTGCCATTAGTTAGCTTCGCCTAGGGTGCACATCACTTGCCGGCTTTCACCTTCTTCTTGCCGGCGACCGCGCGCTTAGGACCGCGGCGGCTGCGCGCGTTGGTGCGCGTGCGCTGGCCTCGGACCGGAAGGCCGCGGCGGTGACGCATGCCGCGGTAGGTGCCGATCTCGGTAAGGCGCTTGATGTTCGTCGCCACGTCGCGCCGAAGGTCACCCTCGATGAGGACCTCTTTGGATTGGGCCATACGGTCGAGGATCTGGCGCAGGCGCGCAACCTCCTCTTCGCTGAGGTCCTTCACCCGCACGTCCGGGTTGAGGTTGGCCGCCTTCACGATCTTCTCTGCGGTGGTCCGGCCGATTCCGTGGATGTACATCAGAGAGATGACCACGCGCTTCTGCGGGGGTATGTCGACACCGGCGATTCTCGCCATTTAGCTCCTCACCCCTGGCGCTGCTTGTGCTTTGGGGTCTTCGAGCAGATCACTCGCACCACCCCGTTCCGCTTGATCACCTTGCAGCTCGAGCACATCTTCTTGACCGACGGCCTTACCTTCATCTCCAAATCTCTCGAATCCGCCCTCGCGATCGATCGCCGCTCGCGAGCTCGATCCCGACCTTGTCCCCGGCGAGAAGCCGGGTGAAGTGGGTGCCGGCGCGATCGGCCACGTGAGCGAGGATCTTGGCCCCGTTCTCGAGCTCAACCCGGTAGACGCCGTTGGGAAGAGGCTCCACCACGACCCCCTTCACGAGTGGGAGGCGTTGGGGCACGAACCGTGATTGTACCAAACTCGGGGTGATCGGCTGGGGACGCTCAGTGGGCGGCGCCGTTGGCCCGCGCATGGGAGCCGTTAGGGGAGCTCAGCGCTGTGAGAATCAAAGGCCCTTTGTCCGTGATCGCCACGGTGTGCTCGAAATAGGCGGACAGCCCCCCGTCGACGGTGCAAATCGTCCAGCCGTCGGGCTTCATGTACACCTCGTGGGACCCGGCGTTGACCATGGGCTCGATGGCCAGGGTCATCCCCGGCTTGAGGCGGGGAGGCGTTCCCGGGGTGCCGAAGTTCGGGACCTGGGGGTCTTCGTGCATCTGGCGGCCGATCCCGTGGCCGACGAACTGCCGGATGACTGAGAAGTCCGCCTTCTCGACGTGCTTCTGGATCGCCGAGGAGATGTCGCCCAGGTAGCCGCCAGGTTGCGCCTTCTCGATGCCTACGTACAAGGCCTCTTCGGTGACCTTGATCAGGCGGTCGGCCTGCTTGCTTATCTTGCCCACGCCAACCGTGATCCCGACGTCAGCCCAGAAACCCTCGAGCACCAGGCCAAGGTCGAGGCTCACGACGTCGCCCGCGACCACCTTGCGATTGCCGGGGATCCCGTGGACGGCCTCGTCATTGATGGACACGCAGATCGACTTCGGGAAGCCGTGGTAGCCGAGGAAGCCGGGGGTGGCGCCGCCGGCCCGGATGAGCTTGTCAGCGATGCGGTCCAGCTCGTCGGTGCGCACGCCTGGCTTGCATGCCTCCCTCAGGGGAGGGAGCACCGACGCAAGCAGGCTGCCCGCCCGGGCCATGAGGTCGATCTCGTGCGCTGTCTTGAGGTTGATCATGTGTGAAAACGGCCATTTTCGCCGATCGCGGCCAGAACGCGTCCAGTTATCTCATCGATTGTCCCCCGTCCGTCGATCTCGGAAACAATGCCCGTTCCCCGGTAGTGCTCGAGCACCGGGACAGTCTTGGAGAGGTAGATCTCGATTCGCGGCTTGACCGCCTCGACCTTGTCGTCCTCGCGCTGGACGAGCGCAGTGCCGTCAGCCGCGCACCTGGCGGTGCCCGGCGGATACGTGCGCTGACAGGCCGGGCAGACCAGCCGCCCGGACAGCCGCTCCAGCAGCTCGGCCATCTCGACCTTGAGGTACAGCACGCGGTCGAGGCTGCGCCCGAGCTCCTGCATCAGGACATCGAGCGCGTCCGCTTGCGGGACGGTGCGAGGGAAGCCGTCGATGATGAACCCGGCGGCAGAGTCGGGCTTGTGCAGGCGGTTGCGGATCATGCCGATCATGATGTCGTCGGGGACGTACTGGCCCTTGGCCAGAATGGGTTGGGCCTGCCGGCCCAGGGGCGTGCCGGCCTGGATCTCCGCGCGCAGCATGTCGCCGGTCGCGATGTGCGGGATGCCGAAGCGCGAGCGGAGCATGTTCGCCTGCGTGCCCTTTCCGCTGCCCGGAGCGCCATAAAGAAGCAGGTTCATCCCTCTCCCCCTTGGGGAGAGGGTCGGGGAGAGGGCCGCGAGTAGTCCATCACTACCGAATGAAGCCGCGGTACTGGCGCATGACGAGCTGCGTCTGCAGCTGTTTCATCGTGTCCAGGGCCACGCCGACGACGATCAGAATCGCGGTGCCGCCGAGATACATCTGCTGGTGCGGGATGCCCGAGATCTTGGCCGTGGCTACAGGCAAGATCACAGTGATGAAGCCCAGGAAAGTGGCGCCGGCGAAAGTGACCCGGTTCATGACCGCCGCGAGGTAGTCCGCGGTTGGACGTCCCGGGCGGATTCCCGGGATGAAGCTTGAATAACGTTTGAGATTGTCGGCGACGTCGTTCACCTCGAACGTGATCGCCGTGTAGAAGTACGTGAACCCGAACGTAAGCAGGAAGTACAGCGCGTTATAGGTCACCGCCATCGGGACGTTGGCCGTATCGGGCGTGAAGTTGCCCCGCACCCACGACGCCGCCTTGTAGTACCAGGTGTCCGGCGGGGCGCCCTGGAAGTAGTTGGAGATGATGGTCGGTAAGAACATCACCGAGATCGCGAAGATGATCGGGATAACGCCCGCGTGGTTCACACGCAGCGGCAGGAAGCTCGCGCGGCTCTGCACCTGCTTCAGACCAACCGTGCGCTGGGCCGACTGGATGGGAATCTTCCGGACCGCCTGCTGCACCTCGATGATGACCGCGGTCACGACCAGCGCGATGATCCCGAACACGATGAACGGCACATAGTCGGCGAGACCGCCGCCGGTCGAGTGGGCCGCGAACACGGAGGCGACTCCCTGCGGCCCGCGGCCGATGATGCCGGCGAAGATGATCAGCGAGACACCGTTGCCGATGCCGAACTCAGTGATGAGCTCACCGAACCACATCAGCATCACGGTGCCGGCGGTCAGGACGACCACGATCTCGAGGCGCTGGAACCAGTCGAGCGGTGGGAGGATGGCTGGGCTTGTGTTCTGGAACAGGACCGTGAAACCGTAGGCCTGGCCTGCACCGAGCGCGACGGTGAGGTAGCGGCTCCAGCGCTGGATGCGACGGCGTCCCGCCTCGCCCTCTTTCTGGATCTCCTTGATGCGCTCGGAGATCACCGTCATCAGTTGCATGATGATCGTGGCGTTGATGTAGGGATTCATGCCCATGGCCACGACGCTGAAGCGGGAGAGACCACCGCCCGAGAAGAGGTCCAACAGTCCGAGCAGCGCTTGTGAGTTGAACAGCTGGGCGAGGGCGGCCTGGCTCGCGCCCGGCACCGCGACATTGGCGAAGAGGCGGAAGATGACCAGGATCCCCCCGGTGAAAAGGATCTTGTTCCGCAGCTCGGGCAGGCGGATCGCGTTGACCAGGGCCTCGAGCAGGTTCATGGGCTAGCTTTCCTTTGGCGGGGTGCTCTCTTCCGCTTCGGGTTGCTCGGGTCTCCCCACCCGGGCCTTCGGCCCGGCCTCCCCACTGGGTGGGGAGGCAACTTCTGCCTCAGGTTCCTCGGCCTTGGGCGTCCGCTTCGCGGTCTTGGCCGCCAGGCGCCGCGGCCCGATCTTCCGGGGTTCGCCGATCTCCTTCACCGTGCCGCCACGAGCCTCGATCGCCGCGCGCGCGCTGGAGCTGAACGCGTGGGCCACGACGGTGAGCTTCCGGTCGAGATCGCCCGTACCGAGAACCTTGACTTCCAACCCGGCGCGCACGAGGCCGGCCTCGGCGAGGGTGGCGGCGTCCACCGTCGACCCGTCGGGGAACCGGCTCAGCTTGGACAGGTTGACGACCGAGTAGATCCTCTTGAACGGGTTCTTGAAGCCGGGCAGCTTGGGGATGCGCTGAGAAAGCGGCATCTGGCCGCCCTCGAAACCAAGGCGGAAGCCCTCGCTGCGGGCGTTCTGGCCCTTCTGCCCGCGCCCCGAAGTCTTGCCTCGGCCCGAGCCGGTACCGCGCCCGATGCGCCGCGACTTGCGGTGCGCGCCGGCGGCCGGCTTGAGGTCGTGGAGCTCCATGCTTCTCAGTTTCCTCGCTGGTGTTTCTTGTCTGAGCGCTTGCGCCAGATCTTGTACCGGCCGCGCTCGGGTCGCACGTACGGCTCGCCTTCCACCGCAACCAGGAACGAGACCGCCTTCAGCATGCCTCGCACCGCAGCGTTGTCGGGAAGCTCACGCGTCTGATTCATGCGGCGGAAACCCAGAGACTCGACCGTGGCCTTGAGCACCGGCTTGGCGCCGATGGTGCTCTTCTTCAGCGTCGCCTTTAGCGTCTTCTCGGGCGCTGCCGGCGTTGCGGCTGCTTTGCGCGCGCTCACTTGGTGTCCTTTGCGCTCGCCGCGCTCGCGTCGGCGTCCTCATTCGTGCTGGGGCCCTCGGCCCGCTTGTAAACATTCGCGAGCCGGCGGCCGACGATCTGGTCGACCTCTTTGCCGCGGAGCTCGGCCACCTGCTGTGCGGTACGCAGCTGCTGCAGCGCCGCCAGGGTCGCGCGCACAGTGTTGATTGGGTTGTTGGTGCCGTGCGACTTAGTGAGGATGTCCTTGATTCCCGCGGTCTCGATTACAGCGCGCATTGCACCGCCAGAGATCACGCCGGTGCCAGGCGCCGCGGGCTTGAGCATGATGCGCGCCGCGCCCAGCTTGAGCCGAACCTCGTGCGGGATCGTGGTGCCCACCATCGGGACCGTGATCATGTTGCGCTTCGCGACCTCCATGCCCTTGCGGATCGCCTCGGTCACCTCGCGCGCCTTGCCGATGCCCGCGCCGACGCGCCCGTTCATGTCGCCGACCACGATCAGAGCGCTGAACGAGAACTTGCGCCCGCCCTTGACGACCTTGGCGACGCGGTTGACGCGGACGACGCGGTCGGCAAGCTCCGATCGCTCGCCGCTCGTGTGCGGGTATCGAGATCCCATGCGGTTCTAAAACTCCAGTCCGGCTTCGCGGGCGGCGTCCGCCAAAGCCTTGATTCTGCCGTGATACAGGAATCCGCCGCGGTCGAACACGACCCGATTCACGCCGGCGGCCTTCGCCTTGGCAGCGATCTGCTTGCCGACCTGCGCAGCTTCTGCCATGCCGTTGCCCTTCGCCTTGAGCTCGACCGTCGACGCGGCCGCAACCGTCTTGCTGGCGGCGTCGTCGATTACTTGCGCGTAGAGGTGGTTGAGGCTGCGGAAGACCGCAAGCCGCGGCCTCGCCGAGGTCCCCGTCACATTCACCCGCACGCGGCGGTGCCGCTTCGCGCGGCCTACTTTGCGATCGCTGTGCTTGATCATGCTGTTGTTTTGGCGCCCTTGCCAGCCTTGCCGGCCTTGCGCCGGATCTTCTCGCCGCGATACATGACGCCCTTGCCCTTGTAAGGCTCCGGCGGTCGGAACCCGCGGATGTCCGCGGCCACCTGGCCGACCTGCTCCTTCTCTATGCCCGAGACCGAGAACTTGGTCTGGTCCTGCACGTCGATGGTGATGCCCGGCGGCGGCTTGAACTTGATGGGGTGTGAGTAGCCGAGGCTGAGGGTGATCTCATCGCCAGCCTTGGCCACGCGGTAGCCGACCCCCACCAGCTCGAGGTGCTTCGTGAAGCCCTCGTTGACGCCGATGATCATGTTCGCGACCAAGCTGCGGACGAGGCCGTGCAGAGCCCGATGCTTGTAGCCGTCTGATGGACGCTTGAACACGATGGTGCCGTCCGCCAGCTCGACTGTGATGTCCGTCGGCAGGGTGCGCTCAAGCCGGCCCTTTGGCCCCTCGACCTTCACGTGACCCGGCTCCACGGCAACCTTCACGGCGCCCGGAATCGGGATCGGCAGCTTACCTATTCGCGACAACTGATTCCTCTAATCCTTTCTTGACCTACCAGACATAACAGAGCACCTCGCCGCCGAGTCCCTGGCGGAGCGCCTGGCGCCCGCTCATGACACCCTCGGCGGTGCTCAGGACCGCGATTCCGAGCCCTCCGAGAACCCGCGGGATCTCCGTCTTGCGGGCATAGACCCGCAATCCGGGGCGGCTGATCCTCTTCACGCCCGAGATCACGCGGGTGCGATCGGGGCGGGACTTGAAGATGATACGCATCGACTGCGCGGTGCCGTCGGATTCGATCTCGTACCCCGCGATGTAGCCCTCGTCCTTGAGGACACGCGCGATCTCGAGCTTCAGCTTGGACGCCGGCACGCGCACCTCCGGGTGCCTCGCGCTGTTGGCGTTGCGTACGCGGGTGAGCATGTCGGCGATGGGATCGGAGACGATCCCGGCCGGCGCTCGCTTGACGGTCTTGGCTGCGGCGGTCGTAGTGCTGGCCATCACCAGCTCGACTTCGTTATGCCGGGGATGCGTCCCTCAGCAGCCAGGGTCCTGAAGCAAATGCGGCACATGCCGAACTTGCGCAAATAAGCGCGCGGGCGCCCGCAGATGCGGCAACGGTTGTGGAACCGCACCTTGAACTTCGGGTGGACCATGTCCCTCTTCCAGCGCTCTAGCGAAGACTTCTTGGCCAAACTCCTTACCTCTTCCTAAATGGCATTCCGAGTCGCGTCAGCAGGCTGCGCGCCTCGTCGTCGTTGCGGGCCGTGGTCACGATCGACACCTCGAGCCCGCGCAGCTTGTCGATCTTGTCGTAGTCGATTTCCGGGAATATGACCTGTTCGCGCAGGCCGAGTGAGTAGTTGCCGCGGCCGTCGAAGCCTTCGGGGTTCACGCCGCGGAAGTCGCGGATGCGCGGCAGCGCGACGTTGAGGAGCTTGTCGAGGAAGTACCACATGCGGCGGCCACGAAGCGTGGTCTTGATGCCGACGGTTTGGCCTTCTCTCAGCTTGAACGCCGCTACGGACTTGCGGGCCTTGAGAAGCGCCGGCTTCTGCCCGGTGATCGTCACCACGTCGCCGACCGCGGCGTCGAGTGCCTTGTCGTTGTCCTTCGCCTCACCGACGCCGACGTTGACCACGACCTTCATGACCCGCGGGACTTCCATGACGTTTTCGTACTCGAACTCCTTCGTCATCTGGGGCACGATCTTTTCGCGGTACGTCATGAGCAGGCGCGGCGGAGCCTCGGACTTCGTGCCGACGGCCTTGGGCGCGGCCGGCTTCTGGTCTTGTTTCTTTTTCTGCTGGACCTTGGCCTTGCTCACTGCGCCTCCGTCTTCTTGACGCGCTCGTAGGGCTCGCCGCAGTGCCGGCAAACGAGGGCGCGCGCGCCCGACTCGAGGACGATGTGCTTGGTCCTGGTCGGCCGCGAGCAAGCCGGGCAGACCAGCATCACATTCGAGTAGTCGAGCGGAGCCTCGAAGTCCACAACTCCACCCTGCGCGACGCTGACGCCGCCGCGCGAGCGGCCGGCCTTCGTGTGCCGCTTGAGGATGTTGACGCCCTTGACGACGATCTTGTGCTTGTCCGGGAGCGTTCGCAAAACCTCGCCGGTCTTGCCCTTGTCCTTGCCCGCGATGACGACCACGGGGTCGCCGGGAGCCAGGTCGAGCCAACGACGTGTCGGGGTGGGTTTGTTTCTAAGCATCTCTACAGAACCTCGGGAGCCAGGCTGATGATCTTCATGAAGTTGCGCTCGCGCAGCTCGCGGGCCACCGGGCCGAAGATGCGCGTGCCTCTTGGGTTGTTGGCTTGCGCCAGCAGAACGGCGGCGTTTTCGTCGAAGCGGATGAGCGAGCCATCCGGACGGCGGTACTCCTTGTTGACACGGACCACGACCGCTTTCACGACCTCGCCCTTCTTGACCTGGCCGCCGGGCTGCGCGGACTTGACGGTGGCGGTGATGATGTCCCCCACCGACGCGTACTTGCGGTAGTGCCCGCCGGCCACGCGGATGACAAGGATCTCCTTGGCACCCGAGTTGTCCGCGACCTTGAGCCGTGTCTCTTGCTGGACCACTACTTAGATCAGCCCTACCTTTCCCGCCCCGAAATTGCGGCGATCGGGTGCGAATTTCGGGGCGAAGTGGCCATGGCGCCAGGCGGCACGGGTTCCCCGGGCCGCCTCCCGGGTGGGCATGACAAGAGTGCCGCATTCGGCAATGAGGGTGTGCAGATGGAGGGTAGGCGCCATCGCCACGTTACTTGGCCTTCTCCACGATCTCTAATACCCGCCAGCGTTTCTCTTTCGAGATCGCGCGCGTCTCGGTGATGCGGACGAGGTCGCCCACACCGCATTCGTTCTTCTCGTCGTGGACCTTGAACTTCGTGCGCCGCTGGACCGTCTTCTTGTATAGGCGGTGAGCCTTTGAAGTGCCGACCTGCACGATGACGGTCTTGTTCATCTTGTCCGCGATCACGGTGCCCAGGCGGACCTTGCGCTGGCCGCGCGCGGCAGCAGTCGTCTCGACGGCTTTCAGGTCGACCGCCATCAAGACGTCTCCTCGGTCTTGGCCTTGCGGGCGCGCTTGGGCTTTGGCGCCTCAGCGGGTGCGACGGCCTGGTCAGCGGGTGTCTCGGGTTCGAAGCCGGCGTTGGGGTCCGCTACCGCGACCGCGGCAGAGGCCGTGGATTCGTGCGGGATGTGAGTCACGATGCCCAACTCGCGCTCGCTGAGGACGGTCATGATGCGCGCGATGTCGTGGCGCACCTTGGAGATCTGGCTCGAGTTCTCGAGCTGGCCGACCGCGTGCTTGAAGCGGAGCTCGTAGAGCTCGCGACGGGCCGCACGCATGCGGTCCTCCAACTGGTCCTCCTCCAGCTCCCTTAGCTCGTCAACCTTCATCCGGCACCCCCAGTCGTGACCGACTCGGAGATGACGAACCTGGTCTTGATCGGAAGCTTGGACGCAGCCAGCTTCATCGCTTCCTTGGCGACCTGGGGCGTGACGCCGCCCATCTCGAAAAGGATGCGGCCGGGCTTGACGACGGCCACCCAGCCTTCGGGGTTGCCCTTGCCGGAACCCATTCGCGTCTCCGCCGGCTTTTTCGTGATCGATTTGTCGGGGAAGACGCGGATCCAGATCTGACCGCCGCGCTTGACGTGACGTGTCATCGCCCGACGGGCCGCCTCGATCTGGCGGTTGCTCATCCAGCACGCCTCGACGGCCTGAAGGCCGTAATCGCCGAACGCGACCGTTGCGCCTTGCGTGGCGATGCCGGTGCGCCGGCCGCGGTGCATCTTTCGGTACTTGACTCTCTTGGGGATCAGCATTTAGCTTTTCGCACCGGTGGACCCGCGCGGCGTAGACCGCGTGGGTCCAGCGCTCTTGTCTGTGGCCTTCTTGGCGGGAGCCTTCTTGGCGGCCGGGGCTTTTTCGGCCTTGGGGGCTGTCGCTTCGGCCTTCGCCTTAGCGGCCGGTTTCGCCGCTGTCTTCGTGGTCTTCGTTACAACCTCCCCCTTAGCAGTCGCGGCGGTTGTGGCTTTCGGGCTGGTTGCCGCCGCAGTTGGGCGGCGCATGCGCTTCGGCTCGGGCGCCGGCGCCGGCTCCGGCGAAGGGATCTCAATGGCGGCCAGGTCTGGCAGCGCCGCAACCGAAACCGCCGTCACTGGAACCGGCAGTGGAGCGAGATCGATGGGTTCGGCCGGCTGGGGCGCGATCGCCTCGCCGATGGGAGCCCCGTCGCTGATCGGCAGCCGGGCCTTCGGGACGATCTGGTCCTTGTAGATCCAGCATTTGACGCCGATGGCGCCGAAGGTCGTCTTGGCGGTAGCGCGGCCGAAGTCGATGTCGGCGCGCAGGGTGTGCAGCGGCACGCGACCCTCGCGGTCCCACTCGCGACGTGCCATCTCGGCTCCACGCAAGCGCCCGCCGCAGTAGATGCGGACGCCCTTCGCGCCCGCGCGCATGGTGCGCAGGATGGCCTGCTTCATCGCGCGCTTGTAGCTGATGCGGCGCTCGATTTGAGACGCGATGTTCTCGGCCACCAGCTGCGCGTCGAGCTCGGGCTGCTTTATCTCCTGGATGGAGATGCGCACGCGGTTTCCGAACCGCTTCTCGAGGTCTTCACGCAGCTGGTCGACCGACGATCCACCCTTGCCGATGACGATGCCGGGCTTGGCGGTGTGGATGGTGACCGTGAGCTGGGCATTGGAAGAGCGCTCGGTTTCGATCTTCGCGATGCCGGCGTTGCGCAAGCGCGCGAGGATGGCGCTTCGCATCTCGAGGTCCTCGTGGAGCATCTTCGTGTAGTCCTTGGGGTTGGCGAACCAGTTCGCCTCCCATGGGCGAAACACGCCGAGCCGGAACGCGTTCGGATGGACTTTATGACCCAACTATTTCTTTTCCTCTGGGCGGTCTTCGACGACCGCGGTGATGTGGCAGGTGCGGTGGAAGAACTCGTGCGCCATGCTGCGGCTGACCGGCCTTCTCCGGCGGTACGTCGGACCTTCGTCGATTAGCAGCTGCTTGAGCACGAGGCCGTCGCGATTGAGGTTGAAGTTGTGCTCGGCGTTGGCGGCCGCGGATTTGATGGCCTTGGCGACGTCGCGTGCGGCGTGCTTCGGCGAAAACTCCAGGTAGGCAAGCGCGTCCGTCACCTTCATTCCCTTGACGGAGTCGGCCACAAGCCGTGCTTTGCGCGGCGTGCGCCGGACGTACTTTTGAACAGCGGAAACTTCCATCGTCGCCAACTTCTTACTTCAACGCCGTCGACTTTTCGGTATGGGTTCCGTGACCGCGGAAGTGGCGGGTGGGCGCGAACTCGCCAAGCCGGTGGCCGACCATGTTCTCGCTGATGAAGACGGGCACATGCTTGCGGCCGTCGTGGACGCCAATAGTGTGGCCGACCATGTCGGGATAGATGACGGACGCGCGCGCCCAGGTGCGAAGCACCTTTTTCTCGCGCGCCAGGTTCATCTTGTCGATCTTGGCCTTCAGCGGCGCGCTGATGAACGGCCCTTTCTTGGTCGATCTGCTCACTACTTGCTACGTCCTTTCTTCTCTCGTCGCCGGATGATCAACTTGTCCGATGCCTTCTTCGGCTTGCGCGTGCGGTAGCCGAGGGCAGGCTTGCCCCACGGCGTCTTCGGGTTGCCACCAGGACCGGTCTTGCCCTCCCCACCACCGTGCGGGTGGTCGACCGGGTTCATCGTCGAGCCTCTCACCGTGGGTCGCACGCCCAGCCATCGGCTGCGCCCGGCTTTGCCGCCCGACTGGTTCTCATGCTCGATGTTACCGACCTGGCCGACCGTGGCCTGGCATCGCACGTGGATCCTTCGGAGCTCGCCCGAGGGCATCCTTATCACTGCGTAGTCGCCTTCTTTTGCGAGCAGCTGCGCTGATGCGCCGGCGCTTCGTGCCAGCTGGCCGCCCCTTCCAAGCGTCAGCTCGATGTTGTGCACCGTAGAGCCGACGGGAATTCTTGCCAGCGGGAGAGCGTTGCCGATGCGCACCGGCGCCTCCTCGCCGCTCTCTATCGGATCACCGACTTTGAGGCCCAGTGGAGCGAGGATGTAGCGCTTCTCTCCATCCTTGTAGTGGATGAGCGCGATGCGGGCGCTGCGGTTGGGGTCGTACTCGATGGTCGCAACCTTGCCCTCGATGGCGAACTTGTCGCGCTTGAAGTCGATCTTCCTGTACAGCTTCCGGTAGCCGCCGCCCTGATGCCTTGTGGTTATGCGGCCCTGGTTGTTGCGGCCGGCATGTGTTGGCAGCGACTCGACAAGGCTCTTCTCGGGCTCTTGGGCCGTGACCTCGTCGAATCCGCTGATGGTCATGAAGCGGCGTCCGGGGCTGGTGGGCTTGAACTTTCTCAGTGGCATTTGTTTTCTCTCAGACGCTCCCGAACAGGCCTTCGATCTTCTGACCTTCGCCGAGCGTGACGATGGCCTTCTTCCAGCCGGAGGTGTGGCCGACCGCGCCGATTCGGCGCAGGCTGCGGCGGTTCTTGCCGCGCATGGTCACGGTGTTGACTTCCTTGACCCGGATGCCCTGGGCTTCGTACTGCTCCTCGAGGGCTTGCTTGATTTCGGTCTTGTTGGCGTTCGGCGCGACCTTGAACGTGTACCTGCCCTGGGTGTAGAGCTGGTAGGTGCGCTCGGTGATGACCGGGCCGATCACGATTTCGGAAGCGGCGCGGGTGGTCATTGTGCGTCGTGGCCCCCGTGATGCTCGTGGTCGTCGCGTTCATCACGCCCCGCCTTGGGGCGCTGCGGCCGGCTGAAAGTCTCCTCGAGGAGCTCCAGGCAGTCCTTCGCCAGCAATAGATAGGTATGCGAGAAGAGATCGCGGATGTTGAGGTTGCGGGCGAGGATGATCTTGACGCCCGTCAGGTTCTCAAACGAGCGGCTGACCACGAAATTCGGGGCCGGCAGGACGACCAGCGTGGTGTCGTCGAAACCGATGACGTCCATGAGATTGGCGGCCTCGATGGTGCGCGGTCCCTGGATCGCGAACCCGTCGATGACCCTCACCCTGCCCTCGGTCGCCTTCTGGCTGAGAGCAGAGCGAAGAGCGAGGCGGCGCATCTGCTTCGGCATGGCCCTCGCGTAGCTACGCGGATGCGGTCCAAACACGACGGCGCCACCCTTCATGGACGGTTCTCTCGTCGATCCGTGTCGTGCGCGGCCCGTTCCTTTCTGGCGGTAGGGCTTGGCGCCGCCACCGGAGACGGTGGCGCGGGTCTTGGTCGAGGCCGTCCCCTGGCGCGCGTTGGCGAGCTGGCGCACATAGGCCTGGTGCATTACGGGCGTGTTCACTTTCTCGGCAAAGATCACCTTCGGCAGCCTGACGTCGCCCTGGCGCGCTCCCGCCGAATCGAAGAGAGGCGCGTCGAGGGGATCGGACTCCTTGGGAGTGGTGGCGGCCTTCTTCGTCGTGGGCTTTGTAGCGGTCTTCGTAGCGGTCTTTCGCTCTGCCATCAAAAGGGGCCCCCGACCGGGGTCCCCGCGAAATAGAAGATTTCGTGGGGTGGGAATAATCGAAGATTTTTTGGGGTCATTCACACCTTCCTGCCGGTCGGCTTGCCTGCGGGGCCCTTGACCTTCAGCTTCTTGGTCGACTGGCGCACGAGCACCAGCGCGCCCCTCGCGCCAGGAACCCCACCCTTGACGAGGATGAGGTTTCGCTCGGCGTCCACGCGGACGACCTTGTACGCGCGCGCGGTGGTGCGCTTGTTGCCCATCTGTCCCGACATGCGCACGCCCTTGAACACGCGAGCTGCGTCGGTGGCGCCGATGGCGCCGGGCTGGCGGACGTTCATCGAGCCGTGCGACTCGGGTCCGCGACTGAACTTGTGCCTTTTGATGAGGCCCTGGAAGCCCTTGCCTTTCGACGTCGAGGTGACGTCGACGAGCTCGCCGGCGGCGAAGATCTCCGCCTTGAGCTCCTGGCCGGTCTCGAGGCCGTCATATCCCCGGATCTCGACGATATGGCGGTGTGGCTCGACGTTTGCCTTCTTGAACTCGCCGCGCGCGGGCTTCGTCAGCTTGTTTTCGTTCGTCGCCTCGTAGGCGATGCGGGCGGCCGAGTAGCCGTCCTTCTCCGTGGTTCTCAGTCCGAGCACGCGGCACGGACCAGCCTCGAGCACGGTCACCGCCGAGGTGGTGCCGTCGGCGTTGAAGAGTTGGGTCATGCCCAGCTTCCTCGCCAGTAAGCCTTTCAACTCTTGATCTCGATGCTGACGCCGGCCGGAAGGCTGAGCCGCTGGAGAGCGTCGACGACGCGCGGGTTGAAATCGAGGATGTCGACCACGCGCTTGTGCGTGCGCATCTCGAACTGCTCGCGCGAGTCCTTATCGATGAAGGGTGAGCGGATGACGGTGAGCTTTGCGATCTCAGTGGGAAGCGGGATCGGGCCCGCGGTGCGCGCGTTTGCACGGCGGGCGGTGTCGATGATCTTGTCCGCCGCCTGATCCAGCACTCTGTGGTCATAGGCCTTGAGCCGGATCCGAATCTTCTGCGCCACCGTGTGGTCCCCCTCCCCCTACTTCTTTACTTGATGACTTCCGTGGCAGCGCCGGCGCCCACGGTCTTGCCGCCTTCACGGATGGCGAACCGCAGGCCGGGCTCGATCGCGATGGGCTCACCGAGGGTGATCTCCATCTCGACGTTGTCGCCGGGCATGACCATCTCGACGCCGTCGGGCAGCTTGACCTCGCCCGTGACGTCGGTGGTGCGCATGTAGAACTGGGGGCGGTAGCCCGTCAGGAATGGCGTGTGGCGCCCACCCTCTTCCTTGGACAGGACGTAAACCTGGGCCTTGAACTGGGTGTGCGGTTTGATGGAACCAGGCTTGGCGAGCACCTGTCCGCGCACGACGTCCTCGCGCTTGATCCCGCGGAGCAGCACACCGACGTTGTCGCCCGCCTGGCTCTCCTCCATGTCCTTGTGGAACATCTCGATGGCGGTTGCAACCGTCTTGGTGCTCTGTGGGTGGATGCCTACGATCTCGACTTCCTCGTTCCTCTTGAGCTTGCCGCGCTCGACCCTTCCGGTCGTTACGGTGCCGCGACCTTCGATCGTGAATACGTCCTCGATCGGCATCAGGAACGGCTTGTCGACGGGGCGCTCGGGCTCGGGGATGTAGGTGTCGACTGCATCCATCAGCTCCAGGATCTTGGGCGTCCACTCGGGGTCGCCCTCGAGCGCCTTGAGCGCGGAGATGCGGACGATGGGGATGTCGTCGCCGGGGTACTCGTACCTGCTGAGGAGCTCCCGAAGGTCGAGCTCGACAAGCTCGATGAACTCCTTGTCGTCAACCATGTCGCACTTGTTGAGCGCGACGACGAGGGAGGGAACGTTGACCTGGCGCGCGAGGATGATGTGCTCGCGGGTCTGCGGCATGGCGCCGTCGTTGGCAGCCACGACGAGGATCGCGCCGTCCATCTGGGCAGCACCGGTGATCATGTTCTTGATGTAGTCCTGGTGCCCCGGGCAGTCCACGTGCGCGTAGTGGCGCTTCTCGGTCTCGTACTCGACATGGGTGATCGAGATCGTGATGCCGCGGGCCTTTTCCTCAGGCGCCTTGTCGATCCGGTCGAAGGGTGTGTACTCCGCCAGTCCCTTCTCCGAAAGCACCTTTGTGATCGCAGCCGTCAACGTCGTCTTGCCGTGGTCGATGTGACCGATCGTCCCGACATTGAGGTGCGGCTTGGTCCGCACGAACTTCTTCTTCGCCACTGTTTCCTCCTACTAACTCCTGGACGTTGTACGGCGGCCCACAGCTTCCGCCAGATTCCCGGGCATTTCTGCGTAGTGACTGAACTCCATCGAATAGGTCGCCCGCCCCGAGGTCATCGACCGAAGTTCGGTAGCGTAACCGAACATCTCCGCAAGTGGCACGTGGGCGCGCACGTTCTGCGACGTTCCGCGTCCCTCCATGCCGAGGATGTGGCCGCGCCGCGAGGCGAGATCGCCCATGACATCGCCGAGGTACTCCTCGGGCATCACGACGTCGACCTTCATGATCGGCTCGAGCAGGTAAGGGCTCGCCTTGTGCATCGCGTCCTTGACTGCCATCGAGCCCGCGACCTGAAATGCCATCTCACTCGAGTCGACCGCGTGGTACGAGCCATCGACCAGCGTGATCGTGATGTCGATCACCGGGTAGCCGGCAACGACACCCGACTGCAGCGCCTCGCGCACGCCCTTCTCGACCGCCGGGATGAACTCGCGCGGGATGCGCCCCTGGGTGATCTTGTCTTCGAAGATGAAGCCGCTGCCACGCTCGCCGGGACGAACGTCGACCTCGGCGTGACCGAATTGGCCCTTGCCTCCGGACTGCCGGATGAAGCGCCCGACCCCATGCGCCGTCTTCTTGATCGCTTCCTTGTAGGCAACCTGGGGTTTGCCCTGGTTGGCGTCGACCTTGAACTCGCGCATCAGGCGGTCGATGATGATCTCCAGGTGCAGCTCGCCCATGCCGGCGATGATGGTCTGACCCGTCTCTTCGTCGGTGTGGACCTTGAAGGTCGGGTCTTCCTCGGTAAGCCGCTGCAGCCCGATACCCAGCTTGTCCTGGTCGGCCTTCGTCTTAGGCTCGATGGCGACCGAGATCACGGGCTCGGGGAACGTAATCGACTCGAGAAGGATCGGATGGCTCTCGTCAGCCAGCGTGTCGCCGGTGGTCGTGGACTTCAATCCCACGGCCGCGGCGATGTCGCCGGTCCACACCTCGTCCACGTCCTCGCGCCGGATCGCGTGCATGCGAAGGATGCGTCCGATCCGCTCCTTGCGCCCGTTGGACGCGTTAAGCACGCCCGAGCCGGCCTTCAGCCGGCCTGAGTAAACGCGGAAGAAGGTGAGCTTGCCTACACCCTGGGGGTCCATCTGGATCTTGAACGCCAGCGCGGCGAACGGCTCGGCGTCGTCGTGCTCGCGGAGGAGCAGCGCGCCGGTCTTCGGGTCCGTGCCCTCGACGGCTGGCACGTCGGCGGGCGAAGGCAGGTAGTCGACGACCGCGTCGAGGATCGGCTGCACTCCACGGTTTCGCAAAGCCGCGCCGCAGAGCACCGGCACGAGGTGCCCGGCAACCGTGCCCTTACGCAGGCCACGGTTGATCTCTTCCTCAGTGACGTCCTGCTCCTCGAGGTACTTGTGCATGACCGCGTCGTCGAAGTCGGCCACAGCCTCGACGAGGTCGTGGCGGTACTTGCTGACCAGATCCTCCATCCCGGCGGGGATGTCCAGCGACTCTGTATTGGTCGTGCCGAGGTCGTCCGTGTAGACGATCGCCTGCTTCGTGACCAGGTCGACGTAGCCCCTGAAGGAGTCCTCAGACCCGATCGGAAGCTGGATTGGGATCGCGCGGGCGCCAAGCCGCGTCCGGATCGAGTTGAGGGATCCGTAGAAGTCCGCCCCGATGCGGTCCATCTTGTTGATGAAGGCGATACGGGGCACCCCGTAGCGGTCGGCCTGCCGCCAGACCGTCTCGGACTGCGGCTCGACGCCGGCCACGGCGTCGAACACTGCGACCGCCCCGTCGAGTACGCGCAAGCTCCGCTCAACCTCGACCGTGAAGTCCACGTGTCCGGGTGTGTCTATGATGTTGATCGAGTGGTCGCGCCAGACGGCCGTCGTGGCCGCCGACGTGATCGTGATCCCCCGCTCCTTCTCCTGGACCATCCAGTCCATGGTCGCGGCGCCTTCGTGAACTTCGCCCATCTTGTGGATGCGGCCCGCGTAGAAGAGGATGCGCTCGGTGGTCGTGGTTTTGCCGGCGTCGATGTGCGCCATGATCCCGATGTTTCGGACCTTATCGATCGCGACCGGACGCTCCTGCATCTTCAGTGCCACGCTCATCTCTCTTATCAGTACCGGAAGTGGGAGAAAGCCTTGTTGCTTTCTGCCATCCGGTGTGTTTCTTCTTTGCGCTTGACCGCCCCGCCCGTGTTCTGGGCGGCGTCGAGGATCTCGAACGCGAGCTTCTCGGACATGCTCTTCCCGCCCCGCTGGCGGGCGAAACGCACGATCCAGCGGCGTGCAAGCGCGAGCCGGCGCTCGGGCCTGATCTCGACCGGCACTTGATAGGTGGCGCCGCCGACACGGCGAGGCTTGACCTCCAGCAGCGGCGTGGCGTTGCGCAGCGCCGACTCGAACACCTCGAGCGGCTCCTTCTTGGCCTGCTTGCTGGCGCGCGAAAGTGCGTCGTAGACCACGCGCTCGGCGGTCGAACGCTTGCCTCGGCTCATGACCACGTTTACGAACTTGGCGATCGCCTCCGATTGGTAGACCGGATCGGGCGCGATGACACGCTTGACTGGGCGGCTGCGGCGAGGCATCAGGCTGCCGCCTTGCTCTTTTCCCGCTTGGCGCCGTACTTCGAGCGTGCCTTCTTGCGGTTCTTGGTACCGGCGGTGTCGAGCGTGCCGCGGATGATGTGGTAGCGGACGCCCGGGAGGTCCTTGACGCGGCCGCCGCGAATCAGCACGACCGAGTGCTCCTGGAGGTTGTGGCCGATGCCAGGGATGTAGGCGGTGACCTCGATGCCGGTGGTCAGCCGGACGCGGGCGACCTTGCGGAGCGCCGAGTTCGGCTTCTTGGGGGTCTGGGTATAGACGCGCACGCAGACTCCCCGCCTCTGCGGTGAGCCCTTGAGCGCCGGCGCCTTAGACTTCGACCTTGCCGCGCGGCGCCCGAGGCGGACAAGCTGCTGGATGGTGGGCAAACGGTTCTCCTGAATACGGTTT
>WNFA01000278.1_pt1 | contig 40094 bp, 21 predicted proteins | sample 5400481 | NCBI WGS metagenome assembly WNFA01 (sample SAMN13153340, study PRJNA577476) | soil metagenome | isolation source: 120 cm saprolite under Douglas fir tree site 2 hole 1 replicate 2 | place: USA:California | collected 2015-04-18 | reverse complement strand
AGCGCGGGCATGGCAATTGGGCACTCATCCACCAGCAGGCAGAACGGTGTCTCAGGCTGCGTATTCCTGTAACCATCATCGCCGTCATGATGAAGTCGAACTACTTGCGTTTAGCGGATGTGGCGCGAGTAGCCAAACAGTTTGACGCTCCTTTGCGAGTAAATGTCTACCAAGCCGTGCGATCGGACGTCTATACCCTGAGCTACGAAGAGTACTGGGAAGGCTTCAGGCGCCTCTTTGAGGAGACCGATGTAATCGCTATTGGCGAGCCGCTGGTTCGCGCAATGGTGGGGCTCCCACCGCTCCGAGGCGGTTGTGGCGTGAGCACCGTACGAGTGACACCAAGAGGCACGACACAACCCTGCGTCTATTGGCCAGGATCAGGGGAGCCGCTTTCAGACTTCATCTCTGCCGGGGTCAACATTCTGAGCTCAACACCCTTCGAGCAGGCACGGACAATTCCTCAAACCTGCAATCAGTGCGAGTTCCGCGAGTCGTGCCACGGCGGATGTGCCGGACGGCGGCGCTTGCAAGGCGCACTACTACAGCCTGACCCTTATTGTCCGATCATTCGCGGGCAACGCCCGACGCTGCGGATTCGCGTGGCCGCCGCCCGCGATCTGCCCAAACTGAGCAGTTCCTGCACCACCGTCGTGATCGCCAGGTAGTCTGATTCGTGACGAACGACATCAACTGCCCGAATAAGCCCGCCTTTCGATTATTCCGCTTTCATCCAAGTATCCGAGCCTGTCAGCTTAACTGACACGTCAGAAAGGAAGATGTGCAGGGGCTTGCCGTCGGCGGTACCGCGGTGCTCGGTCGAGACCAGCAACGGACCTGCCTTCTTGTAGCCTGCCCACGTTGCGGTGACGAGGCTCGGCTTCTTGGGTCCGCCGCGGTGGTAGACAAATTGTTGGACGCGGTTGTCTTTGCCGACGTAGAGTTCCCAGGTATCGCCAGGCGTGTAACCGCCTTCGTTGGGATACTTCACTGCGACCAGCTTGGCCGAGCCGTTGCCCAGTGGCAGTTTATGCATGCCTTGATCGGTCACGGTGGCGCTGGTGTCCCAGTAAGCATGAAAGGGGAACAGAAGCCAATAGTTATCGTTGATGAAAGCCGGATCGACTTCGTTTTTCACGGCGTCGGACTGACTGCTGAGCTCGGAGCGCATGTAGGAAACTTTGACCGGTTTACCGTCTTTGTCCTTCCCCTCATAGGAGACCTTGTTGGTCTTGGGCTCCCACTCCCACGCGTGAGCAAGTTTGAATACTCCCGGAATTTCCCCGTTCCAGGTGTAGCGGATCGCTTCAATTTGCCCATAGGAATCAACGCCATAGGTTTTGGCAATCTGATCGAGAATTGGTGCACGCTTTTGCGCCCAGGAGTTTGGAGCAAGGACCAGCACCCCAAAAACTAGGAAACGGATCGTCGTTGAACAACCCAACTTTGCCATGGAGGATCCTCCTCAGTGAAATGAAATGAATGTCGTGTTGGATGACGCACAAAGGTTCCTGGATACAAGAATCGCATGTGGTGCAGTTGCCTTCACTCTACTGGTCCGCTTGGCATTGGAGGCGGCCGATCGTGTGATCCGGCGCAAAGCGAGAATTGCACTGGCCCCTGCCACGCGTCCGTATTCCGGCAGCATTACCCAACCAGGAAGCGGCCCCCACGGACGCCCACGTGTGCGCAAGTGCCACATAACGTAAGTGGGGATAATGCTCACAGTACCAGACGATGATCAGCAGCGTCGAGGCCGACGTCAGAAATGGCAGCAGCCAGAGAAGATACCATGGGAATACGACAGGTGCACACAAAAGCGATGCTGCCATTGGCCAGGCAAATAGGTCCGGAGACCACTCAGGCGCTGCGCTTCTTAGCCAGGTTGCAGTCACTAATCCGACGAGCACTGCCAGCCCAGCTAATTTAGCAACTGCGGACGCGCCACCTGATCGAGTGCCGCAAACACGGTTTGACTAGGAATACACGATGCATGCCAACGCACTATTACTGCAACGACTCTTTACTGGTCTGAACCCGCACGATCACGAAGTGATGGCAGCCTGTTATCACTTGAGGGCGACTTTTACAGACATCGCGTTCGACCTTCGGGGCAGAAAAGAGATTCATGCAATGTGGCACATGATTTGTGCGCCAGATGACCGGACCAGCGACATACGAGCTACGTTCAACGTCGTTCATGGGGACGATCTCCGCGGTCAGGTTAGTCTAGTCGATGACTACACCTTCAGTTCAACAGGACGTAGAGTGCATAATGTCATTGATTCGACCTTCCGCTTTGAAGACGGCATGATTATCCAGCAGCACGATGTCTGTGATGCTCGTGCGTGGGCGGCAATGGCTCTGGCGGGGGTGGGCGGATTCTTGGCGGGGCGGTTCCGAATCTTACGGAGCTTCAAAGCTCAACAGATGCTGAAGAACTTCGTAAATAAACACACCGAATACCAATAGCTTCACTGTGTCCTCACTGTGGAAACACCGCCGGCAGGTTTTGGTATCTCACGACACTCGGTTCCTGGCTATCGCTTTTCGGGGCATCCGCGAGCGCAATAGTGTACCTGTGATGGCACAGAACAGTGGCAGCCCGCCAATCCGAATTGAAGTGGTTGGTGCTGGCGCTGATCATGTTAATAGCGCCACAGCTGGGCTTTGCGCACCCCCCCCGGCGGGCATTATGTCGGGCGCGCGTCCGATACCGGCACTGGCGGATTGCTGGCCAATCAGCGGTGCCACCTGTCCCATGCTTTTCTGCGTCGATAGGGTCATGCACAAAGCGAATGTCAGGGCACAGAAATAAGATCTTCATCGGACACATCACCCAGAGAAACGAGATTTATGATCTTCCGATCATTCAATTCTTCTTGATGGCCTTGGCAGGCTCGGATAGCACGATGCCCTTCCCCTCCTTCACTTTATAAAAGTGGTCCGCAGCCAGGTTATCGAGAACCTCGACGTTGCCTCCGGGCCACAAAATCTCGGCCTTGTCGACGCGCTCCAGGTTACCCAGGCCGAAGTGGACCCGCAAATCATTCTGGGAAAGGTAACTTCCACCGCTCAGAACCTGATCCGTCTGAAGGAGATTTCCGGCTTTAACTTTTACTCGGGCGTTGAGCGCGAGCCGGTTGGTCTTCGTGCCTTCCAGTGCAAAACTGATCCAATGATTCGCGGCACCACCCTGGGGGCGTAAGATCATCGGCAGACCTTCGAGATTTTCGATGACGATGTCGATCCTGCCGTCATTGAATAGATCTCCGAAAGCCACTCCCCGACTTACCTGCGGAATTTGGATCACCGGGCCGACAAGTTTGCTGACGTTCTTGAACGTGCCGTTCTGTTGGTTCACAAACAAGAGTTTGGGCTCACGATATTTCACGTTGATATTAATATTGTCCACTTGCGGATACACGTGGCCATTGACCATGAAAAAGTCCGGCCAGCCGTCGTTGTCAAAGTCAAAAAATCCGTCTCCCCACCCCACATACGGAGTCGTGATCGGAGCGATGCCCGAAGAATATGAACAGTCTGTAAAGTTCATGCTTCCATCATTGCGAAATAGCGCCATGTATTCGTCGCTGAAATGGGTGACGGCTATAGAGAAAAGGCCAGTGTGCAGATAGTCGCCCAGAGCGATGCCCATATTGGCCTGCTCTGCCCCATCCTGGCTGACAGCGGTACCCGCCAGGTACGCCACATCGGTAAAATGGCCGTTGCCGTCGTTGCGATAAAGATAATTTGGTTGTCCGTCGTTCGCGACAAACAGATCCACGAGGCCATCGTTGTTAAAGTCTTCCCAAACGGCAGCCAATCCAAAACGACTCTTCGGATCATCAACTCCCGCCTTTACCGAAATGTCCGTAAATGTGCCATCCCCATTATTGTGATAGAGGTTGTCACCCGTGCCTTTAAGCCCCCTCGGACCGCACTGCACATCAATGCCGTGATATTTGCACGTTTTACTGGAACCGAAGGTTGGGAGATTGTTCAGGCTAAGATCCACGTAGTGAGCCACGAACAAGTCGGCATAACCATCACTGTCATAGTCGCTAAAGGCCGCGCCCGTGGCCCATCCAGCATCACTAGCCAAGCCTGTTTGCTTGGTCACATCCGTGAAGCTTCCATCGCCATTGTTGCGATACAGAACGACTCCGCCGAAGCAGGTGACGAGCAGATCGGGCCAGCCGTCGTTGTTATAGTCACCAACAATTGCGCCCATGGCCCAACAGGGGTAGGCCACGTTAGCTTTGTCGGTAACATCGCTAAATGTCCCGTCGTGGTTGTTGTGGTAAAGCGCGCTTCGAGCCTTTTCGCCGGCGAGCGCCATGCTGACGCTTTGCGCGTTGGTAAAGTAAATATCAGGCCAGCCGTCACGATCATAATCGATGAGAGCAACGCCTCCGCTCATCGACTCGACGATATATTTATTTTCCGGGCTAGAAAGATGTTCGAATTTGATGCCGGTCGAAGCCGTAATGTCGACCAATTGCGGTAACTGGTCGAGCGAAGATGCATTGGGTGCGGTGGCCTGGGGTAAAGCATCGTTCTGTTGTTTGCCTCGGGAAGCCTGACCGAAAACCAGAAGGGCACTCAGGAAATAGACTCCTATTCCACCAGAAACCAAGCTCCTAATCCTATTGACTCGTATCAGATCTGATCCTTTCGTTGCAGGACGATCTTCTCTTGCCGCTTCAACGGCCTTTAAACTGCGTTGGGATACCGTATAAGGAGCTTCGCGCCAAGATAAACAGCGTTTTCCGGTCAGGGCCTCCAAACAACAATTGTGAAGGCCGCTCCGGAACCTTGATGGTATCGATCAGGTGGCCAGATGGGTTGTAGACGGAAACCTGTCCGTCGGCTATGTATACGTTGCCCTTTTCATCCACGGCCACACCTGATCCGCCGTGTTCCACAAACAGCTTCAAATTGGAAACGGCGCCATCAGGCCCGACATCTCCGACGTAGGTCTTCTGGTCAGAATCGTTGGTGAGATAAAAAGGTTGGCCAGAGACTACCGGCGTCAAACCGAATGCCCGCAGCTCATCGGTCAGCTTAGACCCGTAGTAGAGTTTTCCGCTTACAAAATCATCACCGGCTGGAATGAACGTGCTGCCATCCGGCGATACAAACTGAAATGGCTTCTGGGCAGACTCCGCCTGGAGAAAATCGTTCTCATTTCGCCAATAGTCAGCGGGAAGGATTGGCGTCATTCCTGGACGCGACACCGCTGGTTCTGCTTTAAGCAGGGTGATTTCGCTGTCCGCTAAGTCGGGGTTGAAGCTGTACACCGTGCCATTCCCCGAGTAAGAAACTACCATCAGGCTCCCCGCTTTATCGAAAGCCAGTTGCACCGGGTCGAGCGGATTGTCGCGGACTACCGAGAGTTGGCGAGATGACGCAGACCAGCGGTAGATGGTCTGCCACTTCGCATCGACGAAGTACGGATTTCCCGAGCGGTCGACAGCTCCTCCAGAAATATTGAAGAAACCATCTGCGAGTTTTTCTACTTTTGCTCCGGCGGGGAGCGCCAGGTAGGGAATTTCCGCAAGAGCCGGAGGCGCACTACCTGACAAGTTCAGCCAAGCAAATTCGCGCTGGCGCAGATCGACATTATGGGTCTGGTCAAACACTGTGTTGTCGAAGGACACCTTGCTGTCGCTGTAGCAATGGATATTGCGAAAATGAATGTCTGCGGAGTTAATAACCTTGATGGCGAATGGAAACGGCTGGTAGCTGCTTACAACGCGATATAGATGCATATTCGCTACGGTAATATTGTGGGAATCGCGAATCTCGAGCGGCAATGCGAATCCCCCTTCACCTCTCTCCTCTTCTGTTTGCAGCGCGTAAAGCTGCCAGTTGGACACGTTTTGCAACATCACTTCATTTCGCACGTGGTGCTCGCTCGACAGTTCGTAAACTCGACCTTCAGTCGAAGTGTTAGAGATATAAAGACCGGCCTGGGCAAACGTACTGGGCGTCCAAATATCGACGAACGTCCCGCCCCCGCCATTGGTTATCCAGAGGCTGGGGTACTGGCCGTCCCAGCGGCGCGTGAGATCAGAGTCTGCAGTGTGCGTATTGTTGTAAATCTGCTGCCACACTTTGGAATTTTCTTCCACAGTTGCCCCAGGTTCGACCGTGCCGTGTCCGCCAAGAAAACGGACATCATTCATAAGGGAATCCTTGCCGGCCATCCACTTTGCGCCCACGGCGCGCGGATTAATAGCGTTCGTATATAGGCCCAGGCCGGTCACGATATTCGTTCCGCCTTGCGGGGTCTCGAGCAGCGCCTTTGGATTCCCAACGCCCTGAAAGGCAGGAGTTGAGTCAGTCAAAAGTATTCTTGTGACGCTGGGATGCAGACCGATCAGGACAGTATTTGCCTTTAACGCAATCGTGTCCGTTACTCGATACTGCCCGGAAGGGAAATAAATCGTGGGATGGCCGGCAATCGCTTTTTTGATGGCCTCGGTATCGTCACTCGAACCATCGCCCCGTGCACCGAGACTGCGGATATCAACCCATGTCTCCATCGGCGGCAGGTCTCGCATATCGGACCTCACCGGCTGCGGTAGGGTATTCAACGCAGAGACTTCATAGACTTCACGAATCTCGGGTACAGCGCCCATGTCTTCAAAGTGGAGACCGTGCGAGAAGGTCTTGACCGCATACATTTCTCCTCGGCCGGTAGCTTGTTTGTCGCTTTCTCGATAAGAGGCGAACACGGGCACCCTGCGACACACGACATTCTCCATGTTGATTTCGGTCCGGGCATTGTTCTCATTGCTGATCACCACCGCCGGCCCACTGATATCTTCCATACGTCCATCTTTTATCCAGAGCTCGTCGGAATATGTGGGGTCTATGGAGATTGCAGTCGGAGCGTTCTTGAATTGCGGACGAATCAGGGTCAACCCGGCTTCATGCTCGCGAATCGCTGCTTCCCGTTGACCCTCAAATGTGGCATCGATGATCGTAAACTGCCATCCGGGAGAGGGCTTGCGAGTCCAAATCCCATAGCGGCCACCATAAAAGTGAACATCTTGCGCTACGTTGCCGCCGTCATGAATACCTGCAAGGCCCGAATTGATGTGAAAGTCCATGTGCGCGAGGAAGCAATGCTGAGCGTAGCGAGCGCGCACTCCTACTGCCCCAGGATTACTACCGTTGATCTCAATATCCAGGTTGCTCATCGCCGAGTAGAACGTTCCAGGGTTGGCATCCGGCGGAGTAGCACCGGCGGGAGGAAAAGAGCGCTCACCGGCTTGATGAGAATCGGGAACAGAGCCCGGGCGGAATCCTGCAAAGAAAAACATATAAGCGGGGCCCTGCTGAAACTTTGGCGTGTTCGCAGCCAGCACAAACACAGGGCGGGTGGGGCCATATCCAATCAACCGAATTCCCGGCCAGATATAGACTGTCCGGGTCAAGCGATAGCGGCCGGCGGGAATGAAAACGATGCCCTGATTGGTCGTGTCCTGTACCTGGTCAATGGCCTGTTGTATTGCATCGGTGTCATCAGCCACTCCGTCGCCATGGATAGGAAACTTGTCAGGTGTCAGGTAAACGGCTTTAGTATCTTCGAGGCGCGCGGAATAGTAAGACGACGCGAATAGAGGAGCAGAAAGCAATAATGTAGCCAGCACCAAAGGAAACATTTTCACCGTCGTTCTCCGAAAAATCCAGTCCTGCGCTCGTCTAACAAACTCTTGTCACTCTGGGTCACACTGCGCTTGATTCAAGCTCGATTCGGCTCGATCGACCGTCGCGATCACTTCCGCGGGTCAGTTTCGTCGGCGGAATCCTGGGTAGCCGGCTCCAGGCGCATTTCGTGATAAATCTCGCCAAGTTTTTCCTTCATGTCTTTGTATTTTTGAAATTCATCCAGCTCGCGCCTGGCCTCTTCTGTGCGTCCGGCCTGCCGGTAAAGCGTGCCCAGACGAAAATGAGCCAGAGCGCTCGTGGGATCGATCTGAAGAGCGTGTTCCAGAAGCGACCGCGCCTTCTCCGGCTGATTCATCTGCGCTAACGCTCCCGCCAGGCCAATAGCAGCTTCCGGATCGTTGGGTTGAAGCTGCACCGCGAGCGAATAATGCTCAAACGACTCGTTCAAACCGCCTTTCCGGCGGGCGATCTCTCCCAACTTGCACTCGGCCTTTTCATCGAACCTGTTAACCGCAAGCGCCGCTTTGTACTCGGCAATGGCTTCCTCTTGCTCCTCGGGATTCGACGAGGCATGCAGCATCTCCGCTAATTCAAAATGCAAGCCTGGAAGTTGAGGATCTAGCTTCAACGCCTCACGATAGTTTCTTATCGCAGCGGCAGTTTCTCCCTTTCTTGCTAGCTCATGCGCCATCACTTGGCGCATTCGAGCTGATTTTGGCGCCACCATGGACAAGCTGAGCATGGCCTCAGCGGCAAGGTCAGAATGAATTCGGTAGGAAGTGTAGAGAACGTCCGGATTCGTGGAATACAATCCGCTAAGGGCGTCGGCGATACTTGCGGCCTTATCCAGTTCGCCCGTTCCAGAATACATTTCAATCAATTCCATACCCGTTTCGATTTTGACTTTTTCCTCTTTCAGGTTGGGAAAAGCTTTGGCAAGGTTCGCGTGAGCGCTCTTGTAGTCGCCAGTTCGCTTTTCTGCCATTCCTAAAAGAGCCTGCGGCTTCCATAAAGTAGGACGCAATCTGACGGCTGCGCGAAGCGGGGGAACCGCATCGGCATAATCGCCTTGGAAAAACAGCAATACTCCCAGGTTCCCCAGGGCATCCACGTTATTTCGATCGAGTGTCACGATGGCGCGGAATTCGGCTATCGCCAGATCGGGTCTGTTCTCGCTCAAGAACGCCTGAGCCTGGCGGTTGTGCGACTCGATTTGCGATTGAGGGCTCGGAGCAGGCTGAGAGAATGCCCGGAACGAGAGCATGAAAAACAAAAAAGTCCCCAGGCATGGGATGGCTTTTCTTGTACTCATGATTCCCCATGATAAGCCTGCGGTGCGAGCAAGGAAGAAAAGGACGGCGGTTACTCCGCCGCCCTTTTCAGTTTTTAACGCGCAGGTCGTCAGAACGAGATGCGAGCGTCGAGTTGAAATGCACGAGGACCAACCGTGGTCGTAGTGATACTTGGTACGGTGGTTGGCGCCCCGGAAGCATCGAAACTGATTTTCGGAATGCTGCCAGGTCCGGTGTTATTTACGTTCGGAAGGCCGAAGCTCGGATGGTTCAATATGTTGTAAGCATCGACTCGTAACTGAAGCCCAATTCCTTCCCGTATCGTGAAGGTCTTGCCTAGTGAGAAGTTGACCTCCGAAAGAGCCGGTCCCACCAGGCTGTTCCTGCCCTCGTTGCCGAAGGTTCCGGGAGCGGGCTGGGCAAATGCTGCGACGTTGTACCAATTGTGAATTGTTGGGTTAGTGAGTCTAGGATCGCCAATCACGTTGGGATACTGGCTTGCTCCCGCCCCGACAGCCCTCGAGAACGAGTTGTTGTTAGAAGTTATTACGGTGAATGGCTGCCCGCTATGAGCGTCAAAGGTAACCGAGGTTTGCCACCCGCCAATGGCCGCATCAACGAGTGAGTTGGTATTGAGGAACCGCTTGCCCTTTCCTATGGGCAGCGCGTAAATCACACTTCCCTTCACCGCATGACGCATATCGAAGTTGGAGTTACCGTAGTTGACACCTGGGTCAAACGCATTTTGGTAGGGTTGCGCACCACCACGGCTACCCCATCCCGCCGAATCCTGCTCATCCAAAAAGTGTGACCAGGTGTAGTTAGCGTTGAAGCTCAATCCTGAGCTCAAACGCTTCTGAATTTGTGCCTGGACAGAGTTGTAGTTGGAGATGCCGTTGTTGGTGTTTCCTTGGAGATCTGCGAACTGCGGATACGGCCGGTCCGCGTCAGTATCGGTCGGCGACAGCTTGCTCACCGGAATTTGGTTAATATCCACCGGGTAGTCCAGATGACTTCCATGACTGGCTACATACGCAAGCTCGGCCTCCATATTCGACCCCAGTTGACGTTGAACGCTGAGGGTCCATTGATACATTTTGGGCACCGGGGTGTGATACTGGTTGTAGGGCACACCTTGTCCGTTGTAAGCGGTCGAGGATCTCGAAGCCGCGATATAGGGGAGGGGTTGACCGGTCTGCGGATTGATTCCGGGGCCTGCGAGCGTGGTCACCGGAAGGGCTCCGTTTGAAGTATCGTTAGCATTCCCGGAACTGTTGGAACCGAAGCCCACGCCCTGGCCGTACGTATCCATGCTCCAGGTGAATGCGTAAACTCCAAAACCGCCTCTGACCACGGTGCTGCCGCCAGGGCTCCAGGCGAAGCCGACCCTGGGCAGGAATACATCGTTGACCGTCGCCTGCAGAGTGGTTCGGGAAGTTTCACCAGCAAACCACATCGCGCCTGGTGTACCCGTCAAAGAATTTACAATGGTTGGATCGAATGCGCCTAAGTGGTTTTTGACCTCGCTCCACCCGCCCTGTATTTCGTAGCGCAGGCCGAGATTCAACGTGAGATTCGGGCGAACTTTGATGTCGTCCTGAACGAAGAATTGCGGGCTCTTCATCCGCATCCCCGCTTCCGGCTGGTTGTTCACGCTGTACACATTCACATCGCCAAGCAGGAAGTCGGCGTAGGACGATCCGGTGCCCGAAGCCAGTGGTGTCTGCTGAGTGTAAGCTCCGGAGAAACCGAATACTCCGGATTGCACGTTGCCCCACGGAGTGAAGTTAGCCTGATAATCCAGCAATTCACCGCCGAAATGCAGAATGTGACGGCCGCGAACCATGGTGACTACGTCAGATGGCTCAAAAGTATTCTCTATGTAAATTGCGTTTGTGCCAGGCTGCAGAATGCCGGTGCAGCAGGCGCCGTTGTTAATGTTGATCTGCGGAAAGACATCCGCTCTCGAATATTGGAAACCTACCTGCGCCGGAAAGCCCTTTCCGAAAGTGTAAGGAACGAACCAATTCCCCTGTCGGGTATAGCCGAAGCGGGCTTCATTCACAGTGTTGGGGCTAAACGCGTACACGTCAGAAACCTGAGTGTTATAGCTATCGACGTCTCCGGAAAAACAATTGATTGGGCACACTTGCTGGTTGGTATTGGTGCCGGGATTGTCCCGTTGGGTGATGGAAAAGTTTATCCGGTTCTTCTCCGATTGGTTGTAGTCGATTCTTCCAAAGAATTTAAGAAACGGATTCGACTGCGGTCCGGTAAAGAAATAGTTATTTGTAACCAATCCGGGGAACCCTGGGCTGAGCGTTCCCGGCACGTTCGGTTTCGGGTAGAAGGCCTGGAGCGCACCTGCCACAGCATCGAATCTGGCTGTCGGGATCTGGTTGTTGGAAAATGCTGTACGAACGCAGCCCGCACCAGCGCAACCGGCCGACTGCGTGGCTGGATCGTAAATGGCAGGCATGCCGCTAAAGTCGCCAGCCCTCATCGCCAGCGTAGGCACGGTGGCAAAACCGCTGGATGAACCATGGTTCACGATCTTATCCGCGTTGAAGTAAACGAACAATTTATTCTTGACGATTGGTCCCCCAATCGCCCCCCCAAAGTTGTGGTAGCGGAGGAATGATTTAGGGGTGGTGGCGGGAACGAAGTAGCCCTTCGCCTGCAGCTGATCGCTGCTGAAATACTCATATCCCGCGCCATGCCACCGGTTCGTGCCGCTCTTCGTAATCTGATTGAACACCGCTCCACCGATTCCATACTGCGCCGAGAAAGTCGAGGTGCTAATCTGCAGCTCAGAGATGGTTTCAAAGGTTGCGATATCCACATTCGCGCTGATCGGTAAGTTGGTAGAGGCGCCATCCTGGAGGAAGTTGTCATAAAAAGGCAAGTTCCCATTTACGGCAATCGCAATTCCCGGGTCTCCGGTGTTGCCCGAAGCGGTGGGCTGGCACTGAGCACCAGCGGCGCCGGGAAGAAGCTGGGCGAAGCTACCCCAGTTCTGCCCGGTCGTACTAACTTGGGGCAAATTGAGCAACATCTGAGATTCGAGAGTTGTGGACTGCTCGGCGTTTTCAGTTTTCAGTAACGGCGCATCTTCAGTGACGGTAACCGACTGGCTCGTCGAGCCGACTTGCAACGAGCCATTTACCGCGATGGTCCCCACTTGCAGGGTAATCGGTCCCCGTACCAGCGTTTGAAAGCCAGGTTTGGTCATGGTGACCCGGTAAGTTCCGGGCAGAATCGAGGCGGTATCATAGATGCCATCGCCATTGGTGATGTAATCTTTACTGGTGCCGGTATCTAGGTTGGTTATGGTTACCGTGGCTCCGGCGATGACCGCGCCCGAAGCATCGGTGACCGAACCGCGGATCTCACCAGAATTTGTATTTTGCGCCAGCGCGAGGCCTGACACGCAAATCAAAACCACAAAAACGCGGACTGCTTTCATCATGGAATGCCTCCGACCCAAACATGGATACTTAAGTCGATTGCTGCCCGCGCTTTACGCCAAGCCAGCTGCGGGCCCGGTCCCCCACCTCATCACGCGCGGTCTATTTACTAGACAACCGATTGTCTGACTTTCAACGCGAACCATATTTCTATCCAATGACGACTGTCAAGAACAAAATATATCGAGCATTTACGGTAAGCAATCGATTGTCTATTGATATTTACCGTTAACGTCCACGGTGTCAATATTGCGACTAAAGCGTTGCGAATTCTGTGTCTGTTCCGTACAGTGCTGACGTAATCGTTTGTTTTGCGGGCCAACTCGAACCTGTAACAGCTGCACAGCGAGGGAAAATAATGTTATCGAGCACACGCCGGCAGTTTCTGAAAGCGGCCGCCGCGGCCGCTACTTCTCTGTCGACGTTCAAGAGTTCATCGCTCTGGGCTGCGCCTTTAACCGGCGTGCAGGCGTGGACGACGGCGCAGGACCGAAGATTTGAACGGATCGAGGCGCCGCCCTGGCGTGCGCCGGCGATAAGTTCTTCTGGAAGTATTCAAGTGGATCCTTCTGCACGTCTTCAGAAGATTCTTGGTTTTGGCGCCGCCCTCACTGATTCGTCTTGCTATTTGTTTGAGAAACTCGAGGCCCAGCAGCGGAAAGCACTGCTCTCCGAGTTGTTCGGACCCGCCGGACTTCGGCTGTCGATGGCCCGCACTTGTATCGGAGCCAGCGACTATTCCACAACCGCCTACAGCTTTGACGACAGCCCGGAGCCGGATCCCGAATTGAAGCGGTTCAGCATTGAGCATGACCGCGGATACATTCTGCCTACCCTGCGCGCAGCCCGTGAAGTCAATCCAGACTTGTTCCTGTTCTCTTCCCCTTGGAGCCCTCCGGGGTGGATGAAGTCGGGAGGTTCCATGCTGGGCGGATCCATGCAAAAGAAGTATTTCTCTGCCTATGCGCAATACTTCGTAAAGTTTCTGCAGGGCTATTCCGCCGAAGGCGCGAAGATCAATGCCGTGACCGTTCAGAATGAGGTCGATACCGACCAGAACGGAAGAATGCCAGCGGCTTTGTGGGGACAGGAATACGAGATTGAATTCGTCAAGAACTTTCTCGGGCCTGCATTCAGCCAGGCGACTCTCGACACCAAGATTTGGGTACTCGATCACAACTACGCCCTTTGGGGCAGGGCCCTCGATGAACTGAGTGACCCTGCTGCCTACAAATATATTGATGGGATTGCATGGCACGGCTACGACGGCAATCCGGACGCCATGACCCGCGTGCATGAGGCCTTCCCCGCCAAGAGCGCATACTGGACCGAAGGCGGGCCCGACTATACCAGTCCGAATTACGCGACGGACTGGGCCAAGTGGTCTCACACGTTCAGCGGAATTCTGCGCAATTGGGCCCAGTGCATCGTGGGATGGAACGTTTTGCTGAACGAGAAGGGAGCGCCAAATATTGGACCTTTTAAATGCGGCGGCTTAGTCACGGTTGACTCCGAAACCCATGCGATTAAGCGCAGCGGACAATATTGGGCATTCGCCCATTACTCCAAAGTGCTCCAGCGGGGCGCGCAGGTAGTCGCCTCCCGTGGAGACATGGCCGGCATCGATCATGTGGCTTTTGAGAATCCGGATGGCAGCCACGTTCTTGTGCTCACCAATCAAGGCGGAGAGCAGAAGATTCAGTGTCAGGTTGGAAGCCGAGCGATGAACTTGACGCTGGTTCCAGATTCGGTGACCACACTGCTTTGGTGATTTCGAACGCCACTTTCGCCAAGCTGAGTGGGAGCGATCTCCTGCGCTTACGTCGATGACTATATCCTCGCTGACAAGGATCTATCGATTCACGCTCTACCATTCATTCGTTTGGTTTGTCGTTTGGTTTGTCGTTTTGTTTGTCGTTCTTTCTTTGCCCGTCTTCACTGCTGGCGGCCAACCCTATGGCGGAAAAGCATTTCACGACAGCGTGTACGCCGGTGGCCCACAAAAGATTCCGGGACGGGTGCAGTGCGCCTACTATGACTTCGGCGGCGAAGGGGTCGCATATCACGATGCCGATGCGACAAATAACGGCAGTGGCCACCTGAATCCGGCCGATGGTTCATACTTGAACCAGTTCCGCATGGATGAAGGGGTTGACACTTCGTATACAAAGTTCCACGACCAGATCGACAATAATTCTTTCAATTTAGTGCAACCACCAGAAGGTCAGATCTATGTCGGGTGGACCGAACCGGGCGAGTGGATCAAGATGACCGTGGTAGTCGAACGCGCCGGCCTCTTCGGCATTGATCTCTTATATACATCGAATCGAGGCGGAGAAATATCATTTGATCTGAACGGCAACAAACTGTCTGGATCTATCAACCTCGTATCCACTTACAATGCAGCTGATCCTGTTCCCTGGCGGCAGTGGCACCACTGGAATATCGCGAAAGATCTCACCCAGGTCAATCTCCCAAAAGGTGTGAGCGTATTGACTTTGCGAGTGGTGTCGCAGGGCAATATGAACTTCGCCTATATGGAGTTCAAACCCAAGAATTGAGTCCGGTCGTGCCGTGCCTAGGCTCGCCCAAGTGCCGCCCACGAGAGATCAAACGGTTGCTCAATCATTCCCTGATGGCCGTGTAACCCTGATCTTTTTCCGCCAACACTCTTGAACCCAAATCACAGTCCTTGGCAATTTAGGGGAAACGGCAATGTTTGGGCTACGATGATGCTGATGAAAACGATTTCAAAGGGGAGAAAGTAGAGTCGTTTTGCTCCGACACCCAGATCGAACAGAAGTGGTGAAAGCTGGTGTTCTCGCTTCTCCAGTAGAATCGGCGACTTCATGAACTGGAGACGAAAGACAGGCGGATGAAGCAAAAGCGACCTATCGAAAACAGACCAATCAGCCTGAAGAAACTGGCTGAGCATCTCGATTTGAACCCCGCGACAGTGTCCGTTGTGCTGAACGAGGTTCCCGGGCGCTCCATTCCGCAAAGCACTCGGGATCGCATTAAAGCTGCCGCTAGAGAGTTCAATTATCAGCCGAGCCTTCTCGCCCGTTCTCTTCGCAACCGCCGTACCTTAACCATTGGAATATTGGTGCCTCAGCTGGGCGACGGATACCACACCCAGGTGATGAGCGGCATTGGCGATCATTTGATGGAGGCGGGATATTTTTACTTCACCGCCCATCATAGACATCGGAAGGACCTGGTGGAAGAGTACAGCCGCATGCTGCTCGGCCGAGGTGCGGAGGCCCTCATCGCCATTGACACGGTGCTTGAGCATCCATTTTCCGTGCCGGTCGTTGCGGTGGCCGGACACCGGCGCATCAACGGCATCACCAATGTTGTAATCGATCACCGCTTTGCCGCGGAACTAGCCCTGACGCATCTGTATTCCCTGGGCCACCGGCATATTGCGTTCATACGCGGCCAACCTTTCAGTTCGGACTCAGAAGAACGCTGGCGGAGTATTGTCGCGGCAGCGCGCCAAATTGGCATTCCAATCAAGTCAGAACTGGTGGTGCAGCTTGATCGCGATATATCCTCCCCAGAACTGGGCTACCCCGTCATGCAACAGCTCCTTTCCCGCGGCCAGCAGTTCACTGCGGTGGTAGCGTTCAATGACATGTCTGCCATTGGCGCAATGCGCGCACTGCAGGACTCCAGGTTACAGGTACCTGGCGACGTTTCTGTAATCGGCTTCGACGATATTCAGGCAGCAGCATTCAATAGCCCAAGACTCACGACGATTCGTCAGCCTATGTCAAATATGGGAAGGATCGCGGCCCAGTGCATTCTGAACCGGCTTCATGGTACAGAGCGTTTCCGGGAACAGATCACCGTAGAACCCGAGCTGGTAGTACGTGAGTCTACCCGGGCGATCGAACTGACAAAGCCTGTGGCCGGGAAAGCGAAGTAGACGCGCGAGGCGGATAGTCCGGTCATTCATGCAGATTGAGGTATCAGATCGGACCGTGGCAGTTCGATGGCTGCACTTGGGATTTGCCTTAACCGGCGTTGGAACCACGCTCCTCGGCTGCATTCTCCCGGCACTCATCACCTCCTGGCACCTGAGAGACGATCGTGCGGGCCTATTATTCGCCGCCCAATTCGCCGGGTCTGCATGCGGTGCTCTTCTGGTAAGTGCCAATTTCTTCCGCAGCGTGGTGCGCGGATATCTGCTACTGATTGCGAGCGCTGTCGCGCTGAAATTCGTGACTGGCTCATTTCAGCCGATCCTGTTCTTCAGTTTTGGCCTCGGACTTGGCTTGGCCATGACGGCGACCAGTATGCTGGTCAGCAGCCTGTTCACCGAAAAACGGGGGGCGATTCTCTCTGTTCTAAATGCTTCCTGGGCAGTCGGGGCTGTCCTCTGTCCGGCAATCGCGTCACTTTGGAGCAGCCGATGGCCGCCTGCTTACCTGTTTCTGGTATTGGGCCTAGCGTTTGCCGTAACGCTTCTTGGGATCGAGCGACATCGTTCGTCATTTTCTAGCAATGAAAGTAAGGTTCTACAGAGCGAAAGTGCATCGCAACTGTTAAAGCTCCTTTTCTCTTCCACCCTTCTCGCCTTTTTATATGTCGGAGTAGAAGTGTCCACAAGTGGATGGATGATGACCTACGTTCACCGGATGCCGGCTTCAAGCACTCTGTGGGCCCCGATCGCGGCTTCATCCTTTTGGATCGCGCTGGTCTGCGGTAGGGCCCTTGTGCCAGTGGCGCTCAGGTGGACCTCTGAGGCGCGGCTTTTTACCTCTTCACTGACCATCGCATTTGTCAGTATTCTTCTTCTACTGTCGAGTCACACACTGCTCGCGATTGTTCTCAGTGTGGCCATGGCCGGCCTCATGCTCGGGCCAATTTTCCCTCTTTGCATGGCCAAGGCTCTTACCCTGACGAATGACTCACTTAGAACTAAATGGATTTTCGCGGTGCCCGGGTTGGGTGGCGCTGTTCTCGCCTGGCTGACCGGAAAGGTTTCCGCCTATAACGGATCTTTGCAGGCTGGCCTGTTGGTGCCGGCATTCGCACTGGGTGCGATGATCGTTCTCCGTCAGCTTGAACCAAGAAGCAGTTTTCATGTCGCAGTCACTGACAAAGAACCTCGCTCGAGAGGAGTTTGAACCATCGCGACCGACAGCCTGGTCACGCACTTAACCCGTCAAGGTGGCCACCGTATCGTGACCATTCTTTGACCAGCGCCGATGTTCGCCTAAGCGTGGGCTAGGAGGGTTTACAGCTCGATGATTCCTGGTCTAAGCCCGATGATGACAGGCGCGGGTCCGGTCGTTCGCGCCAAGGCTGGAGAGGATTTTCTTGACCTCTTGACGGTTTCCCCGGTGATGAACAGTTGATCGGCGATCAGCTTGCTTGAATTTGGGGGGCAATCAAGAGTAAACGATTTCTCCACTGACTGGAAGACCCATTGCCTGTTTGAGAGCGACGGTCACGCATTTTCACTGGGCCTATTCGCCTTATCGATAAGCAGCTGCCCGCAGCCAGGACCGCTGCAAGTCACCCCCGGCGCACATCGCCGGCCTCACCGCACCACCGGGGCGTTGGCCAAGATCCCTCCGGCCGGCCTTCAGCTAGCATTGAGAGCTAACTGGACGTATTATATAGCGTTACACAAGCGTCTCTAGATCTGTTCGCACCTCGGAAGCGCGTGAAATTCGATCCTCGGTGGTATGAATCCAACGGAAGATTACAAACTATAGCGGAATAGAGACTTAAGCCCCAAGCATGCTCTAAGCGAGCCCTCTCACGTGATTGATGGTCCCCAAGAAAGCAAAAGTAGGTTGCTTGTCTTCCCGCTTCCAATCCAGAATAATTTGGTATTTTAGGCTTTGCGAGTAATCGATTTCACGATATTTTGGTCAGCGCACGCGACTGAAGCCGTTCCTGCCTGGATGAGTCGAGAGCGAAGGCGCAGTTGTCATGGGTCAGAAGTTGTCATGGGTTGGAACAAGATTGTCGTCGCTACCTCAAAGGAGGAAATCTATGGCTAAGACAAGGGAAATCTCGCGCCGACAATTCGTCGCCTCGGCGGTCTCGACGGCCGCCATCACGTCCTTGCCCGTGCATCGACTCTTTGCCGGGGTTGCCGGGACAGCGGCGAACGGCGCGCCGCCAAAGGCAGATTCTGCGCAGACTGACAGCTCTAACTGGAAAGACCCTAACTGGAAAGATCAGGGAGTCGAGAATCGGGCCAAATCACCGCACGCAAAGCTGCGAGATATACCAGTGCGCGCGGTGACAATTCAAAGTGGGTTCTGGGCACAGCGGCGCGAAATCAACGTGACCAAGAGCATTCCGACGATGCACGACCTTCTCGAAGCAAATGGCCGCATGAATAATTTCCGCCGCCTGGTCGGCAAGAGTCAGGCCGCTCAGAGTGGACCCGTATTCTCCGACTCCGATGTATACAAGTGGACCGAGGCAGCGGGATTCGTGCTGCAGTCAGGCGACCGTCCAGAACTTCGCGCCATGGCGGAAAAAATGATTGCTGAAGTGGTTGCCGTCCAGGAGCCCAGTGGTTATTTGAACACCTACTACCAAGATGACCGCAAGTCCCAACGGATGCTCACACAAACCCAAACGACCGGCCATGAACTCTACAACATCGGCCACATGCTGCAGGGTGCGATCGCCTATTACCGCGCTACCGGTGATCGCAAACTGCTCGACGCCGGAATCCGCTTCGTCAATGATTTCCTGATGTCCAGCTACGGCCCTGCCCCCAAACAGCCCATTGTTTCCGGGCATCCCGAGATCGAACTCGCGCTGATCGAGCTGTACCGCATTACCGGCGATAGGCGGCAACTCGATCTGGCGGGTTACATCCTTGGGGGAGACGAGCGCTTGCACCTGCCGGAGCGCCGGACAATCTACATGTTCAGCGGCACGCCGTTTACCGCCAGGACCAAGCTCGAGGGCCACGCCGTCCGGGCGATGTATGCATGCTGCGGCGCCACGGACTACTACATGGAAACCGGCGATCCGGCTTATTGGAAAACTCTGAGTACGCTGTGGAATGACATGACCACCACCAAGATGTATGTGACCGGCGGAGTCGGCTCGCGCTCTGACGGCGAAGCTTTCGGAAATGCCTACGAACTGCCGAATGATCGCGCCTATGGAGAAAGTTGCGCGGCCATCGGCAACATGATGTGGAACTGGCGCATGCTGGCGGCGACGGGTGATGCCAAGTTCACTGACGTAATTGAACGCGCGCTCTACAACGGCATCAATTCCGGAATGTCGCTGGATGGCACGCTCTACTGCTATCGCAACCCGCTGGCGTTCGATCCCTCCACGGGGGAGAAGATCCGCAACCCGTGGTACGACGTGACCTGCTGTCCGCCGAATCTGGAGCGCACGTTTGCTTCTTTGCCAGGATATTTCTACAGCACTAGCAGCGACGGGATCTACCTGCATCTGTACGACAATTCGGAACTGGATTGGCATCTGGAAAATGGCGTGGGCCTAAAAGTCAGGCAAAAAACAAATTATCCTTGGGATGGCATGATGGAAGTCACTGTCACGCCGGCCCAGCCTTCGAATTTCACCTTCTACCTGCGAATTCCTGGGTGGGCGGATCGCGCGCAAGTCGCCGTGAACGGCAAAGGCATGACAGGAGCAAAGCCCGGAGAATATTTGCCGATTAGCCGGCAATGGTCGCCGGGCGACGTCATTGGTCTGCAAATGGAGATGCCGGTGCAAGCGCTGCAGGCGAATCCTCAGGTCTCCGACGACGCAGGTCGCGTGGCGGTGCAGCGCGGTCCCCTGGTCTATTGCATGGAAGAACTCGACCAGCCTGCGGGAGTGGGGATGAGCGATCTGGCCCTGGATCTGGGGCAAAAGCCGCAAACCCAGTTCCAGAGCGAGCACAGGCGCGACTTGCTCGGAGGCGTGGTTGTGCTTCGTCACACCGGCATCGCCTTCGACAGATCAGCCTCGCGCAACGCGCTGTACTCACGTTACCGGGGCCAGCAGTTGCAGAGCCGCCGGGTTCCACTGACGTTCATTCCTTATTATGCCTGGTCAAACCGCCAGGAGACTTCGATGCAGGTGTGGACTCCCGTGCTCAACACTTGAGCCGGCGTGTGCTGTTTGGTTCTCGGTCGTCAGTGTGGTTCCGTCAAGGGAGGAACTCGATGTCATGTTATGTTCCCAACCGATTTGTCTAAGGCTTTCCCAATCGAGCGATAATGACAGGCATGAGGGTGCCCAGGATGCTGGGCCTAGGGGCTGCTTTATTGTCTTTCCTTCCCTGGGCCTTCGCGCAAAGCAGCGGAGACAAGATCGGTCCAATTACCTCGGCGTTGCGAGCTCGCGAATTCGATAAAGCGCTTCAGCTGCTTCAGCCGGCGCTACAGCAATCTCCGAAAAGCGCGCAACTGTGGACACTGCAAGGAATCGCGCTCTCGGGCGAAGAACATGAGAACGAAGCCCTAGCTTCGTTTCGCAATGCGCTCAAGATCGCTCCGGAATATCTCCCCGCCCTGGAAGGCGCGGCCCAACTGGAATACAAGACGGGCAGCGTCACCGCCGTTCCGCTCTTGCAACATGTGCTGCGACTACGTCCCAACGATCCCACCAGCCATGCCATGCTGGCTGTCTTATTTTGCAAGCGCGGCGATTGTGCCACCGCTGTCCAACATTTCGAGCAGAGCGGTTCCCTGCTGGATTCCCAACCCATTGCGCTGCAGCGCTACGGCGCCTGCCTAGTCAGACTGAAGCAGTTGGACAAAGCGATTGCTGTGTTCAGCCGGCTTGTGATCCTGGACTCCGCCGACGGCAACGCCCGCCACTATCTGTCGACCGTTCAACTGATGGCCGAACGACCCCAGGATGCTGTCGAAACCCTAGTGCCGCTGCTTCAGGCTGGCGATCCGAACTCCAGGACCCTCCAACTGGCAGCTTCCGCTTATGAGGCCAGTGGCGACACACCGCAAGCCGTCCGTTTGCTCCGCCAGGCCATTGTTTCCGATCCCCGCAATGTTGACCTGTACCTTGACTTCGCCAACATTTCCCTGGACCATCGATCCTTTCAGGTCGGCATTGCCATGCTTAACAGCGGCCTTGCCGCGCAGCCGAATGCGGCGCCGCTGTACGTAGCGCGCGGGGTTCTCTACGTGCAACTGGCGCAGTACGATCAAGCCGAAGCTGATTTTGACCAAGCCGACGCGCTCGACCCCAGGCACGCAATCGGTTCAGCAGCGCTAGGATTGGAAGCGGTCCAGAAGAACGATCCCGATCAGGCGCTGGCCACAGTGCGGTCGAAGCTGGCAAGAAGACCAAACGATGCATATCTGTTGTATCTCCAGGCTGACATTCTCAACCAAAAAGGACCGGACGTCGGCAGCACGGAATTTCAATCGGCTTTGCGCTCGGCGAAGAAGGCGGTCTTCTTACAACCCGGTCTCGCGCCCGCTCACAATCTGCTGGCGAAGCTCTTTCTGCAGGCAGGACAGAACCGCGAGGCCATCGCGGAGAGCAGGAAAGCGCTGAACATAAATCCGAAAGACCAGACGGCGGTGTATCACCTGATTCAGGCACTCCGAAAGACCGGAGAGAAGACCGAACTCCCAGATCTGCTCAAGCGCCTTGCCCAGCTCCGCCAGGAAGCCACCAGACAAGAGGAGCAGCACAATCGCTACAAACTGATCGAGGGGAGCGCGTCGCCGAACCAGCCTGCCCAACCCTGATGGCATGGCGGGAAAATATTCCTGCTCTGAAGGACCGATACCCGGTCAATCCTGCCGCCCTCCTTGGTCGCATTCTCAGCCAACCTTTACTCTCCCGCCCCGGGTGGTCATAATGAAAAGGCCGTGAGCCGGAAGAAGCGAGCCAAGGATTCAATTCGGTAATGACCCTCACCCGTCGTACCTTTGTGCGACTTTCGCTCGGCTCAGTGCTCAGCGCAACCGCGGAGCGGCTGCTCGCGCAAGGTGTCGCCACCCATACCGCAAAACCCATAGCCAGGACCGCTCCTTCGGGACGTCCTTTCAACGCCCACTTCGTGGATGTCGCTGCCGCCGCGGGATTGACCGCGCCCACGATCTACGGAGGTGTGGAAAGCAAGAAGTACATTCTGGAAGCCACAGGCTGTGGCTGCGCTTTCCTCGACTACGATAACGATGGCTGGATGGATATTTTCCTGCTCTCCGGCACTCGCCTGGAAGGCGCCCCTGCAGGTGCGACTAACCACCTCTACAAGAACAATCGTGACGGTACGTTTACCGACGTTACGGACAAAGCGGGACTGCGGGCGGTGGACTGGGCCTCGGCGGTGTGCATCGGCGATTACAACAACGACGGATTCGAAGACATCTTCTGCACCTGCTTCGGACAGAATCACCTCTACCGCAACAATGGGGACGGAACCTTTACCGATGTGACCAAGGCTGCCGGCCTCTGGAACGATCAGCCGCGATGGGGCGCCGGGTGCAGTTTTCTGGACTACAACCGTGATGGCCATCTTGATCTGTTCGTCTCCAACTACGTTCGCTTCTCGTTTGAACACGCACCCGTGCCGGGAGAAAACATTAATTGCAACTGGAAGGGTATTCCGGTGGAATGCGGTCCGCGGGGATTGCCCACGGGAAGGCATTCACTGTACCGTAACCAGGGCAACGGAACATTCACCGACGTAAGCCAGCAGGCCGGCGTTGCCAGCGCAACCGAAAGCTATGGCATGACCGTGGTCGCGGCCGACCTGGACGAAGACGGCTGGCCTGACATTTATGTAGCCTGCGACTCCACTCCCAGTCTGCTTTTCATGAACAATCACAATGGAACCTTTCGCGAAGAAGGCGTGGTCCGAGGCGTGGCCCTCAGCAATGACGGGGCGGAACAGGCGGGCATGGGTGTAGGTCTGGGCGACTACGATCTGGACGGGCATCTCGACATCTTCAAAACTCACTTCGCGGATGACGCCAACGGCCTTTTCCGCAACGACGGTAAGGGAAATTTCGACGACGTCACACTGTCCTCCCGCGTCGGCGTAGAAACCCGCTATATCTGTTGGGGCGCTGGCATCGTCGACCTCGACAACGATGGTTATCCCGATCTCTTTATGGTCACAGGTAACGTTTACCCGGAAGTCGAGCGGAAGCTGCCGCAATACGCCAACAAAACTCCCCGGGCAATATTTCGCAATCTGGGCAATGGAAGCTTCGAAGAACTCGGCATTGAGGCCGGCCCTGGGATTAGTGAAGCGCACAGCAGCCGGGGGTGTGCGTTCGGAGACTTCGATAATGACGGGGATCTGGACATTCTGATCGTCAATCTAAATGAGCCCCCTTCCCTGCTGCGCAACGACATGAGCGGCAGGCAAAACTGGATCAAGGTCAAGCTGGAGGGAGTTAAGTCGAACCGGAGTGCGATTGGTGCGCGAGTTTTGGTCCGCTATGGAGGCAAAGTACAAGCCCAGGGTGTGCTTAGCCAGTCGAGCTTCTATTCGTGCAACGATCCCCGCCTGCACTTTGGCCTGGGTTCGTCCAGCAAAGTGGACATCGAAATCTTCTGGCCCAACGGTTTGCATGAAAGACATAACCAAATCGCTGCCGGTCAACTGGTAACCTTCCGGGAAGGCGCGGGTCCGATTCCCAGCAAGGGTTGGACGAAGGCTTAAGATACCCGATGGCCCCGCCACGCTCGGTTGCCTTGAAAATCTCTTGACAGACGCTCCCCTCTGGGGCTATAAGTCTTTTCCATTAGGCGAGAAAACGTTTACTCAATCGCGTTATCCGGTGGAGGGTCCAATGGCGTCCAAGTCGAACGTCCGCTTCTACGTCGGTTTGATCGTAGCTGCTCTCTTGGTTTGCAGTACCACTGCCTTCGCACAGTTCACAGGGAATATTCAAGGAGTAGTGCAGGACCCCAGTGGGGCAGGTATTCCCCAAGCGACCGTAAGCCTGAGAAACAATGCTACTCAGGTCTCTTCAACCACCAAAAGCGACAGTTCGGGAACCTATCGATTTGTTAGCCTCGCTCCCGGCTCCTACAGGGTTACCGCCGAGGCTGCCGGCTTCAGGAAGGCTGAAGCCGACGTGACCCTGCAGACGAACCAGAACTTAAACGTCCCAATTTCTGTGCAGGTTGGTTCAGCAACTGAGGCTGTTACGGTGACCGCCGAGGCTCCGCTGGTCAACACGGCGGAGACGCGCAATCAATTGACGCTCGAGACCCAAGCCCTGGCCACCCTTCCGCTGGCGGGCCGCAGCTTTATCTCGCTGGTAACTCTGGCGCCCGGGGTCAGCGGACTGGGAACCATGGGTGGAGGGACACCGGGCGGGGGCGGAACTCCCGGATCGGGTGTGGACAACTACTCCACCGAAACCGCTGCGGACGTCAGCGCCAACGGGCAGGGCGTGGTAGGAAATAAGTACATCGTCGATGGACTCGACGTCAACAGCAGCATCCGGCAAGGGGTTTTGAACCTGACTCCTAATCCCGATGCGATTCAGGAAACCAGTATTCAGGTCAACACCTTCTCGGTCGAGTACGGTGGCGCCAGTTCCATCCAGATGGCGAGCACCACAAAGTCGGGTTCAGACCAATTCCATGGCCTGGCCAGTGACTATTTCAATTACCAGAATATGTACGCCAAGACGGAGTTCATGAGCCCCACCGCCAAATACAACCCGTTCCACACCAATAATTTCTCCGGCGCTGTCGGCGGTCCGATCCTCCCCCACCATCAATTTTTCTTTTTCTTTGCCGCCGAACCACAGCGATCCGCCGCTTCCACCGGCAACCAGGTCATCAACCTTCCGGATGCTCAGTTCGAGGCCTTCGCCCTGGCAAACTTTCCGAATACCTTCGGTACCAAAATCCTGAATACCTATGCGCCGAGCCGCGCGACCATCAGCGGCGTATCGAAGACGGCGCAGGATATTTTTCCGGGCACATGCGGAACCCCCGCGACCAGCAACTTACCCTGCGCCACGGCCATGATTGACACGGGAATTTTCAACTCCAGCACTCTCCGGAATGGCAACCAGTATTTTGTTCGGGTTGACAAATATTTCAAGAATGACCGGATTTACGGCAGCTTTTTTCGGACCACTCTGGACTCCGGTGGTCCTTCGGTCATCCCCCAGTTCTCGTCCACCAACAGCAACACCGAACGTGCCTTCCAGATGAACTACACTCACACGTTCAGCCCTACGACGCTCAATGAAGCCGTCTTCGCTCAGAACCGTATCGAGGGCGTTCAGCATCAAACTGGCGATTTTACGATTCCTTCGGTCGGTGTTACTGGGTTATCCAACCTGGATGGCTTCGGCGGCTTTTATGGCCAGGGCTTTGCCCAGGGCGATTTCATCCAGCATAACTATCACTGGCGCGATGTTCTCACCCATGTACGTGGCGCGCATGTTTTGAAATTCGGCTACGAAGGCTGGTTTGGAGACGATGTCGAGCCGTTCCAGGGGCCCTGGTCAACACCAAAATTCCAATTCGACAATCTGTTGAATCTGGCACAGGATCTGCCCCACACAGAGGGTGGCGTGATGTACGACCCGCTAACGGGTCAGCAGAAATTGTGGGAATGGAACGCCGCTTCCCGAACCTGGGGAGTTTTCGCCCAGGATACATGGAAAGCAAGGCGCAACCTGACTGTGAACCTGGGTTTCCGCTTTGACGATCAAGGAAATCCGTATTCGCGGTCCGACACGACCGTGTTCGGCAATTTCATCCTGGGAGCCGGTTCGACCTTCCAGGACCGGGTGGCGTCCGGCTTCGCCAAAGCCTCCAAGCACGCTTTGAATCAATCGCCCAAGTCATTCGATCCTCGCGTTGGTGTCGCATGGGATGTCACCGGGAAAGGCGACTGGGTGGTACGCGGAGGATTCGGCATTTATGCCAATTGGCTGTCCCAGGCCAACGTGCAGGAAGAGTTCCGGGGCAATCCACCGGGGCTAATCATGCCGACCTTTTTCGGCGGGACAGGCGCCAATTCTCCGGTTTTCGTCCAGGGGAGCGGCAGCAAACCTCCGTTTGGATTTAGCTATCCGCCGCTGGCGGGCTCTCCGATATGTCCCACAGCGCCTTGTCTCGACAGCAAGGGAGGACTTACGGGCGCTGCGTTCCCCATCGGCGGAATCAACCCCGACTTAAAGAGCCCGAGAGCGTACATCTGGGCTGGTACGCTGGAGCGCCGGCTGGGCAACAACCTGGTCGCCAGCGTGCTTTACAGCGGATCCCACTCCGCCGACCTGATCGCCAATGGTAACCAGGCGGGGGCGGTCAGCTACGGCGCGGACATCAATGCCCTGCCCGGGGATTTGCTGGTTAACGCGAATCCCACCCGGCTCAATCACAGTTTTGGTGCCATCAACTATGCCAACAACGATCGCGTCGGCAACTACAACGGCGTAACCTTTGACCTTAGAGGACGTTTCCGGCGGGCTTTCTTCGATGGCTCCTACACCCGATCCAAGTCCCAGGACGATGCTGGTACAGGCGGGGCCGGGATCGGCAACGGCTCCTACCCCACCCAACTGAATCCGCATCAGTTCTATGGACCATCTCCGTGGGATGTTCCCAACCGCTTCTCTCTCTCTCTGAACTACGAGCTACCCGGCCTGAATGGCGGGCACGGGTTCGCCGGCAAGCTGACGGGCGGGTGGGGAGTAAGCGCGACCAGTATTTTCCAGACCGGCTATCCCATTACCGTCGTGACCACAGCCCCGTTCAGTGCCGGCGGAGATTACAACGCCGATGGAGACAACCTGGATTATCCCGACGTGAGTAGCTACCACCAGGGAACTTCGCGCAGCGAGTACCTGAACGGCAGCATCTCCGCCTCGCAATTTACGGCTCCGACACCGGGTACGAACGGCAACGAGAAGACCGGACAATTCCGTCAGCCGAGCTTCGCCGAAACCGATCTGACTGCGTTCAAGGACACGCACATAACAGAACGGGTGAATTTCCAGTTTCGGTTTGAGTTTTTCAACCTGTTCAACCATCCCAATCTGTTTCTCGGCCCCGACCTGGCACGCACATTCGGAAAAGCCACCCAGCAGCAACTGCCTCGCAACTGGCAGATCGGAGGCAAGATCACGTTCTAAGAGATTTCAACCCAAACATCCACCCTGGAAGCCCCGCCGCTTCAACCAAGGCGGGGCTTTTTTCGTTGGTGAGGAAACTCAAGTAACACTGCTTGGCGGCGGCACTAATGCATGAAGTATAAAAAGCAGTGGCGGGGAGAGACATGGCAGGGCCAACCATGAATGGAATGCGCCAAATCCGAAAAACTTTCGTCATTCTCGTTTCGGTTCTTCTCTTCTCCTATGGGTTTGCCCAAACCGCGGAGGACCGAGTCGGTCCTATCGCCTCGGCATTGCAGAACAAGGAATTCGAACAGGCGCTCGCACTACTTCGCCGAGCCCTGCAGGCGTCCCCCGGAAACGCCCAGCTTTGGGCCATGCAAGGCGTTGCCTATGCAGGGGAAGGAAAAAACCAGGAAGCCCTGGCTTCGTTTCACAACGCGCTGACGATTTCTCCGGACTATCTCCCCGCCCTGCAAGGCGCGATCCAAATCGAGTACGAGAGCGGCAGTCCCGCGGCGATTCCGCTTCTGCAACATATGCTGCGTTTGCGGCCCCGTGATTCCATCAGTCACGCCATGCTGGCGGTTTTGCAGTACCGGCAGGGTGACTGCCCTGCCGCTGCTGGTCATTTCGAAAAAGCCGGAGCACTGTTTGACTCTCGGCTCGAAGCGCTGCACGCCTACGCCACCTGTCTGGTGAGGCTCAAACAACCTGACCGGGCGGCAGGAGTCTTCCAGCGCGCTCTGGCCCTCAACCCGGGCGATCGCAGGGAGCGTCGCCTGCTGGCATCGGTCCAGCTCATGGCTCACAAGCCTCAGGACGCTTTGGCTACCTTGGGGCCGTTGCTCCAAGGCAACGACGTCGACGCTGAAACTTTGGAACTAGCCGCCACCGCCTACGAAGACAGCAAGGACACGCCCCAAGCGGTCAGCACGCTTCGTCAGGCCATTCTGCTCGATCCGGGGAATGTAAATCTCTATCTGGATTTCGCCAACCTCTCCTATGCGCATGATTCGTTTCAGGTCGGCATCAACGTGGTGAGCGACGGCATAGGCCTGCAGCCGAACGCTGCGCCACTCTATTTTGCAAGAGGCGTTCTCTACGTCCAGCTGGCCCAGTACGACAAAGCTGAGGCTGACTTTGAAAAAGCCTACGAATTGGATCCCAGCCAGTCTCTTAGTTCAGCAGCTCAGAGCCTGGCAGCTGCGCAGGCGAACGATCTTGATCGCGCACTGGCAAGAGTGCAGGCGAGTCTGGCGCGAAAACCGAACGATGCCATCCTGCTGTACCTGCAGGCGGATATTCTTGCCCAGAAGGGCGCGCAACCGGGCACGCCCGAGTTTGCGACAGCGATGCGCTCGGCCAGACAAGCTGTCACATTGCAGCCCACGCTGGGCGCCCCTCGGGGGGTACTCGCGACTCTCTACCTGCAGGGGGGACAATATAAGGAAGCGATCGAACAGTGCAGGAAAGCTCTGCAGAGTGATCCGAAAGACCGGACTGCGGTGTATCACCTGATCCAGGCGTTGCGCAAAACCGGCAACAATGCGGAGATTCCTGACCTGCTGAAGCGCCTCGCTCTACTTCGCCAACAGGCTGCAAAAGAAACAAGCGAGCGCTACCAGTACAAGCTGGTCGAAGATGACACTCCGGCAAAACCGCCAATTCACCCCTAGCAGCTGTAAGAAACGATGATCCGGATCGATTTCAGAATGGGCGCGACTTCGAGTGGTTGTATTCGAGATTACGTTTACCCATAGGTTTTGCGCTATTATCGGAACATTTGCCCGTCGCTCGCGATTCGAAGGGAGAGTCGACTGCGTCGGGCTCATGCCATGAACCAGCGATGGAATCGCCGGCAAGTTTTGCAACGTCTGGTTGCGGTTTCCACTGGCTTGCTGTTGCCGGCAAACCCGGAAGCGGCCAAACCATTTCTGCGCCTGGCTCGTCAGGACGATATCGACGATATTGAGGTTCAGATTGTTTCCCTCAGCCCCCACACCTTCCGACTGAGTATTTTGCCGGTCAAAAACGGCCAGGTAAGCTCGATTCCATTCAATGGGTCCCTGGTTCGGAGCTCTTGGCCCGGTCCCATCGCAAAGCTGCGGGGCGAGGCGTCTGCCCAGACCATAAAGCTGGGAAGCTTGGCGTTACAGGTTTCTGCTCATCCCCTCACCTTCACCGTCGTGAAGGCAAAGGGCGAAACCGTGCAAACACTCATATGGGACCAGCAGAGCGGTGTCGTCGGCTTTGTAACCGGAGATTCACCGCTGCTGGGGCTGGGAGAGGGCGGACCGCAATTTGACCGTCGTGGCTCCACCGATCCCATGATTGGCGGCCAGGGCGGTTACAAGCTAGCCACGCACGGAGGCCGAGTTCCTATTCCCTGGGTCATCGGGACGTCAGGGTGGGCGATGTTTTTCAACCAGCCATTTGGCACCTTCGACTTTACGGGCCCCCAAAACAAGTTCCTGCCCTCAAGCCCGGACACGGCTCTGCCCCTCGACATTTTCCTCACCGTCGCCAGCGACCCGGCAATCATCATGGCCGAGTACGCCCGTCTGACCGGACATCCAGAAATGCCCCCGCTCTGGAGTTTCGGTTATCAGCAGTCTCACCGTACCCTCGCTCGCCGCGACGAAATACTCGCCGAAGCAAAGACGTTCCGTGAAAAAAAATTGCCTTGCGATGGATTGATCTATCTGGGCACCGGCTTCTGTCCGTCGGGCTGGAATACGGCAAACGGTTCTTTCGCTTGGAATTCTCGCGTGTTCCCCGATCCCAAGGAGATGATCGAGGAGTTGCATAAGGAGCATTTCCGGGTGGCGCTGCACGCAGTGATTCTGTCGGACAAACTTCGGGGAACAGTCCGCGCTCCCTGCGAACTCTCCCAATTCGACGAACAGGAGGCCAGCTGCTACTGGAACGCGCACCGCAAGGACTTTGCCATGGGGGTGGACGGCTGGTGGCCGGACGAAGGCGATCCGCTCGACATTTCGTCGCGGCTGGTTCGCAACCGAATGTATTGGGAAGGCCCGCAGCTTGATCGTCCGAATGAGCGTCCCTTTGCACTGCATCGCAACGGCTATGCCGGCATGCAGCGCTATGCCTCATTCCTGTGGTCCGGCGATGTGTACTCCACCTGGGAGACGTTGAAGATCCAGGTTCCGATTGGGATCAACACCTCGCTGACCGGCATTCCGTACTGGGGAACTGATATCGGTGGCTTCGTGCCCACAAAAGAATTCACCGCCGAGTTGTACTTGCGGTGGTTTCAGTTTGGAGCATTTTGCACGCTCTTCCGCAGCCACGGCCGCACCTGGAAACTGCGCCTGCCCTGGGGCTGGAACACGGGCGATCCCGGCCCGGTTGAAATCAACAACTACAACGGAGCCGCCATTCCTGATCCCAGCCAACTGCACAATGCGCAAGTCGAACCGATCTGTCGCAAATATCTGGAACTCCGTTACCGCCTGCTTCCCTATCTCTACAGCGCCGTCCGGGAGTGCTCCACTACAGGTATGCCGGTCATGCGTGCGTTGTGGCTGCACTATCCCGACGATGCCAGGGCTGCGGCGTGCGGAGATCAGTATTTGTTCGGGAAAAACCTATTGGTGGCGCCGGTCGTGGAAAAGGGCGCGACCACGCGCCAAGTCTATCTCCCGCGGGGCAGCTGGTACGATTTCTGGACTGGCGAGCCTATCCAAGGGGGCCGCGAAATCAGCCGTGATGTTTCACTCGATATCATGCCACTCTATGTGCGTGCTGGATCGATTTTGCCCCTGGGTCCGATTAAGCAATACACGACGGAAAGAGTAGATCAGCCGCTTTCTGTCTCTATTTATCCCGGTACCGACGGTTCGTTCTTGCTCTACGAAGATGACGGCACTTCCTTCAACTACCGCAAAGGGGAGTGGATGGGCATTCAAATGGCGTGGAATGACTCCCAGCGCTGTTTAGCGCTGGGCCTCGCAGCCGGCTCCCGCATGCTGCCGCCTGTGCGCAGGAACATAGAAATAAAACTGAGACAGAGCATAAAGACTGTGATGTTCGATGGTAATCCGATCAAGGTATCGTTCTGACCCAGCCTCTTGACTCGCTGTTATCGCTATCGCCGATGTTTTGCGCCTCAAAGCAAGGAAGTTCAATGGTTGGAAGACGGAGTGACCTACCCTTGCGCCCACCTACAGCCCTTCCAGTTCGCGATATACTTTCGAGCCGACCTCCCTGGAGGCCGCAGGCAACATGGAGACCACCAAGCCAGTCTGGGTTGCGGCCACCCTCGACACCAAGAGCGACGAAGCCAGCTACGTATGCACCCTGCTCGAAGCGGCCGGACTGCCCGTAACCTTGGCAGATCTCTCCACCTCCGGCAGCTCGGTTCTTGCAGCCACGCGCGTCCATTTTTCTCCAGAGGACATCGCTGCGCACCACCCGCAAGGCCGGAGCGCCGTATTCACCGGCGACCGGGGCACGGCAATTGCCGCCATGAGCGATGCGTTTGAGCGCTTGGTCAAGAGTCGCGATGACATCGGCGGCATGCTTGGCCTGGGCGGCTCCGGCGGCACGGCGCTGATCACGCGTGCCATGCGTGCGCTGCCCGTTGGTGTGCCCAAGCTGATGGTTTCGACGATGGCTTCGGGCAATGTTGCCGCCTATGTTGGTGCTTGTGACATCACGATGGTTTATTCGGTCACTGACCTAGCGGGATTGAACCCGATTTCCCGCCGCGTACTGGGCAACGCGGCGCACGCGGTCGCGGGCATGATGCTGCACCCTGTCCCGCAGGCAAATCAGGAGCGCCCAGCGCTCGGTCTCACTATGTTCGGCGTGACCAGCGCCTGCGTGCAGCAGATCTCGCGGCTACTGGCAGCCCGCTTCGATTGCGTCGTGTTTCACGCCACCGGCACCGGCGGCCAGTCGATGGAAAAGCTGCTGGAAAATGGTTATCTTGGCGGCGTGCTCGACATCACCACTACCGAGGTCTGCGATCATTTGTTCGGCGGCGTGCTCGCCTGCACCGACGACCGCTTTGGCGCGGTGGCGCGCACACGCGCGCCCTATGTCGGTTCCTGTGGCGCGCTCGACATGGTGAACTTCGGGGCGCCCGAAACCGTACCGGAACGCTACCAGGGACGGAAGTTCTACGGCCACAACCCGCAGATCACGCTGATGCGGACCACGGTCGAGGAAAATATCCGCCAGGCTCGCTGGATTGCCGGACGGCTCAATCAGTGTGAGGGGGAGGTGCGGTTTCTGTTGCCCACGGGCGGCGTTTCGGCGCTGGATGCGCCCGGACACAGCCCTTCTGGGATCGGGCCGCGGATGCGGCGCTGTTCGAGACCCTGACCGCTGAACTGAAGCAGACGGACCGGCGGAAGTTGCGCCTGATTCCGTATCACATTAACGATCCTCAGTTCGCCCAGGCAGCCGTCGAAGAATTCCTGGCGATGGCCCAGGGGAACACCGCCTTAAGGGAATAGTTCATGCCGCATTTTGCGCGTGGGGAATTGTTGGCGAAATATCAGCAAATGGTTCGCCGACGCCAGCCGATTATCGGCGGCGGCGCTGGCACCGGCTTGTCAGCCAAGTGCGAAGAAGCCGGCGGCATCGACCTGATCGTGATCTACAACTCTGGCCGCTATCGCATGGCAGGCCGGGGTTCGCTGTCGGGACTGTTGGCTTACGGCAATGCCAACGACGTCGTAATGGAAATGGCTAGGGAAGTCTTGCCGGTGGTCAAGAAAACGCCCGTGCTCGCGGGGGTAAATGGCACCGATCCCTTTTGCCGTTTCGACAACTTCCTCGACAGCGTCGCCAGTATCGGCTTTTCCGGCGTGCAAAACTTTCCCACCGTTGGATTGATCGACGGAGTCTTCCGCCAGAATCTGGAAGAGTCCGGAATGAGCTACGCACTGGAGGTCGAGATGATCCGGCTGGCCCACCAGAAGAACCTCCTGACGACCCCTTATGTTTTCGATCCGTCGCAAGCGGCCACGATGGCGAACGCCGGTGCGGACATTCTCGTCGCCCACATGGGCCTGACCACCGGCGGCACGATTGGCGCAGAAACCGCGCTGACCCTCGAAGCTTGCGTCGGTCGGATCGATGCCATCGCCGAAGCCGCGCTCGACGTACGCTCCGATATCATTGTGCTTTGCCACGGAGGCCCCATCGCTGAACCCGCCGACGCCACATTCGTGCTAAGCAAGACTCGCCACTGTCACGGCTTCTACGGCGCGAGTTCCATGGAACGATTGCCCACCGAAAAGGCCATCACGAAGCAAACCCAGGATTTCAAGCGAATCAGCTTCTAACCAGGGAGGAAAAATGTCGAACACGGTTTACATCAGCGCAGTAATCGATGCGCCCGTCGAAAAGGTATGGGAGATCATGCGCGACTACAACGGTATGCCTTCGTATCATCCCGGAATCAAGCACAGCCAGATCGAAGATGGAAGGCCGAGCGATCAGGTCGGCTGCGTGCGCCGTCTCACGCTGGGGGAGGGTTTTGTGCGGGAAGTTCTGCTCTGCCTGGACGACCGGAATTACATCTTCACCTACGAAATAATCGAAGGCACTCTACCAGTCCGCGGCTACGTGGCTGGCGTCCGGCTGCATCGCGTGACCCAGGGGAACCGCACGTTCGCGGAGTGGTGGGCCGATTTCGAAGTGATCGGGGCCGCGCGCGACGCCGTGATTGCACAGATCGGAAACAACGTCTTCGCCGCTGGCTTTACCGCAGTCGCTGCGAAACTGTCTTCAAAGCGTTCCTAGTCCGGCGCCGATTCGGTCCTAGTAGTCGAAAAAAGGCTTGGGGGGTGGATCGCTCAATGCTCATGAGGAACGGTCTACATCCAAGGTCTGGGCCTGTTGATTCATTTTCCACCTCGTCTCAGGTTCGGATAAATCAAGGTGTAAAATATCCAGCCCGCCAGCACCAGCAGGAATACAACGACAATGACGCGAGCAACCACGTATAAATGTTACTCTCTTTGATGCGAGCACAGTTTCCCACAGACTGAAAGCGATTGCCAACCCGGTTGGATTTCAAACTGCACCACTATCGTCCTGTGGTCGCTCTTGAGTTGGGCATCGCGAGCGTAACTTGGCTCAGCAAATATGGGGAACGAAGCTGGCGGAATCCGGGATACTCCTCGCCAGCACACCCAGGAAAAGAGCCGCCGATACGCCGTGCCTTGCACTCGATCGAAGGTCAGAGCCAGCGCAGTCGTTGTGATCGCGCTTTGTCTGTCAGCGTCCGTCCTTGTGCATGCGGAGAATTTCGCCGATGTCAAACCTTCCCCCCAGCAAGTCGAGTGGCAGGATCTCGAGTTCGGGGTCATCATTCACTTCGGCACCAACACATTTCTGGATCGCGAGTGGGGCGACGGCAAGGCCGATCCCGGTGGGTTCAATCCCACGCAACTGGACGCCGAGCAATGGATGCAAGCCATCCAGGCCGCCGGCGCGAAATACGTCATCGTCGTGGCCAAGCATCATGACGGCTTTTGTCTTTGGCCGACCGCCCAAACCAGTTACAGCGTAAAAAGCAGCCCGTGGAAAAATGGCCAAGGCGACCTGCTCCGCGAAGTATCAAATGCGGCCCGAAAGTACGGGCTCAAGTTTGGCATCTATCTTTCTCCTTGGGACCGTCATGAACCGCGGTACGATAATTCTGCCGAGTACGACAAATACTACGCGGCGCAGCTGGATGAACTCGCCCAGAATTACGGCGAGTTGGTGGAATTCTGGCTTGACGGCGCCGGCAGCGCCGGGCACGTCTACAACTTTCCGCACATCATCGAGGAACTACGCACCTACCAGCCCAATACGCTCGTCTTCGCCGACACGGGCCTGTTCGAGTATGGAGATATTCGCTGGGTGGGCAATGAAGAAGGAACCATTCCCTACGAGAACTGGAACGTCATTGATCGCCACGGCTATTTGCGCTGGCGGCCGGTGGAGGTGGATACACCGCTGCACAAGGCGCATTGGTTCTGGCATCCCAATGACGAATCCTCTCTCAAGACCCTGCCCGAACTAGTTTCCACTTACGAGCAGAGCGTCGGCCACGGCGGGCAGCTCATGCTCGGCCTGGCTCCGGATCGCCGCGGACTCTTGCCGGAAGCTGACGTTGCTCGTCTAAAAGAGTTCGGCGCCGCCATTCATCGGCGCTATGGAGACAACCTGGTGGCGCAACGCGTTCCCCATCATGACGCCGCCAACCGCGCCCTGGATGGGGATCCCGACACCTTCTGGTCCTCACCACCGGGCACGCACAATTCCACGTTGGAAGTTGAGTTTCCCAAGCCCGTAACGTTTGACCACGCAATCATCATGGAATGGCTCAATGACGGCCAGCAGGTGCAGCACTTCCGCATCGAGGTCTGGGACGGAAAGGACTGGAAGACCGCCGTAGAGGGCCGAGCCATAGGCCACAAGCGAATTGATAGATTTGCCGCGGTCACTACTTCCCGAGTCCGATTGAACATTCTTGCCTCGGTGGCGGAGGCCCACATCCGGGAGTTTCAGTTGTTCTACGTAGGCAGCCTCGCGCCCCACTGACGTCCTGACGCAAGCTGTCCAATTTACGCCTAGCCGTGGCTCAGGCACGGATGACGTTAATCCCTCGTTGAGTGAACTCGGCGACTGCCTGCTGGGACGCTCCCCCATCGGTGACCAGGACGTCGACATCTTCGATCGGACAAATCAGCGATGGTGTGACTACCCCGAGTTTGCTGGAGTCGGCGACTACAACTATCTGTTTCGCTTGCTTGACCATGGTGCGAAAAGTGAGCGCTTCATCGGACTCGTTGGTGGTGGTTCCCCGCTCCGCATCGATCCCGGAAACGCTCAGAAAAAGCTTGTCCAGAAAGATATTGCCCATGAAATTGATCGCATCCGCTCCTACCAGCGAAAAGGACCATGGCCAATGGACGTAGCCTCCGGTCAAATGAATTTTGAGCCCAGGCATGTTGCACAGTTCCATGCCGATATTGACAGCGTTAGTCACAATCGTGAGATTGCTGCGATGACGCAGGCTGCGGGCCACCCAGGTGGTCGTGGTCCCCGCGGTTAAACCGATGGTCTCGTTCTCCGCAATCAGCTCCGCAGCCGCGATCCCGATGTGCCTCTTCTCCTTCACTAGGCGGTGTTCACGAGTTTGGAACGCCGTATCGTAGCGAAACGGCTCGTAGAGCAGTTCCTGCACCAGGGCCGCGCCGCCATGGGTCCGCTTGATCAGCCCCCTGGCCTCCAACCGAGTCAGGTCACGCCGGATGCTGGGAGCCGAGGCTTTCAAACTCTCGACCAGCTCTTCGAGGGTAACCGAGCCCTTCTGCAGCAGCAGTTTCAGAATTCTCTCACTGCGATGTTCCTGGCGTGCGGACATGGGTTATCTGTTTGGCCAGCGGGAGGATACACGAAAATCAAGCTGCGAGGCATCCCGGCTCAATTATCGCCTATTATGAGTACAAAAGTTCACAAATTGTGATCACAATTAACTATAACGATCATTTTTTGTTGACAAGTCGAGACGAAGAGGCTTAAGCTTCCGGCCTAGCGCGTCACTGGGGGGGTCGGTCGCGGGTCGATAAAGGCGAAATTCGAGCCCGCTAGCAAACGTTTGCTGAGCGGTTTGGGGGGATCGTTCAGAAAGAAAAGCGCACAGGAGAAAGCAGATGAACCCGAGAATCCACGCTCAACGTGTTATGTCGCGACTTTGGCTGTGTGTAGCGATGGCTGCTCTAGTGACTGTACTGCCAGGCCTGATGCACGCACAGAACTCGCAGGGAACAATCCTCGGCCACATCACCGATCCTTCAGGGGCAGCACTCGACGGTGCGACGGTAACCATCACCAATGTAGCCACTTCGGTTGCGAGCGCGACCAAGACCAGCTCGGTTGGCGACTATGTGTTCGTCAATGTCATCCCCGGCAACTACGATATTGTGATTGAGGCTATAGGATTCAAGCAAGCCCGTGCCGAGAGAGTCCGGCTCGACGTCGAAGCTACCCTACGTCAGAGCTTTCAACTGCAGATTGGAGGACCCAAGGAAAAAGTTACGGTCAGCACCAACACGCAGATGGTGCAGACAGACAACGCGACCTCCGGAGAGGTGATTCCCGGCAAGCTGATCGACAGCCTGCCGATTTCGGGCCGTGACTTCACCAATCTTCTGCGTATCCAGGCGGGCGCCACGGAAGTGCAGGGCAGCTCGACGCTCTATTGGGCGCAACACGGCTTGAACAACGATTTCACCTCGGTCAGCGTCAACGGCACCCGCACCGAGTCAGTCAGCTATCTGGTGGATGGCGTTTCCGACAACGACCAGTACTTCTCGACCGCCAACAACATTCCCAACTCAAGCGCGATTGAAGAGTTCAAGGTCCAGAATGGTTTGTACTCGGCGGAATACGGCCAGGGATCAGCCCAGGTCAATGTGGCCATCAAGTCTGGAGCCAACCAGTTTCACGGCACTCTTTACGACTATATCCAGAATGACATGTTTCAGCCCCAGAATCCGCTGAACGCCTGGCAAAATGCGATTAACGGAGTTCCGTTGCCGCCCAAGGACTCGTTTAAGCAGAATCAGTACGGGTTCAGTCTGGGTGGTCCAGTGCTGGTTCCGAAGCTATACAACGGGCGGAACAAGACGTTTTTCTTCTTCTCCTACGAAGCCGGCCGCCGGAGAAAGGCCCGCGTCGGCAACGCCCTGGTGCCCACTCCAGCCGAACGGAACGGTGATTTCTCGGATTGGCGGGATGCGAGCGGCAATCTGGTTCCGATCTACGATCCGGCCACCGAGACCGGGGGAGATCCTACCACGCGACAGCCTTTTGCGGGCAATCAGATCACCGGCGGCATCAGCAACATCGCCAAGAGCTACATGAATCTGTTGCCCGCGCCCAATATCTCCGTGGCCAACATGGCGGCCTGCGCCCAAACCAATGGCAATGGATCGGGCGCCTGCACCAACTACGTCGCCACCTTGAGTAACCCTTACGATACCGACAACATTACGTTTCGTATGGATGAGAATCTAAGCGCAAAGGACCGGCTCTACTTCACGGGTATTCTTGGCGAGCAGAAAAACCACAACCCCAGCATTATGCCCTTAACCGGTGAGCTTAAATACCAGAAAAACCAGTTGTTGGGCTTCAACTGGCAACACACGCTCACCCCCAGCATGTTTAACGAATTCCGGGTTGGCTACAACTGGATGAAGTGGCGCAATGGATCGGACGCCGCCGATGGCCCCAACTACGGCGCCAATCTCGGATTTGGCAACGTCCCCGGAAATCCAGCTCTATTCGGCGTGCCCAACATCGTCTACAACGGATTTCAAGCCATTGGAAACACCAATTCCGGATGGACCCAGAAGGAAAACAACTACCAGGTGGTGGAAAACCTGAAGTGGATCCACGGCCGGCACACGCTCACCGTGGGAGCCGACATCCGACGCTACATGCTCAACATGATCGCGGCTTTTGGCTCCACCGGAGTGGTCAATTTTGACGGGGCCTACACCGGCACGGATCCAACCCTGTCCGCCAATAGCTCCTACACCACCCCGGGGGCCGGCAGCTCGATCGCGGATTTTCTGTTGGGCAATCCCATCCTAATTACCGGCCCCGCGCCCGGAGGTTCTGATCGCTTCGACGTGCGCGCGACCAACTGGAATTTCTTTTTCCAGGACGATTTGCGGCTCACTCCCAAGCTCACTTTAAATCTGGGTCTGCGCTACGAGCTTCCGCCCGCCTACCATGACATCAACAACAGCGGCGCACAACTTGACCCCACTAACGGCGGCGGCTTCCGGTGGGCCAACAAGGACACGGTGGCCGCGATCCAACAGCAGCCGGGATTTATCCCCAGCCTGGCTCGGTGCTGTGCCGATAACAAACTGGTTCCGCCGGATCATAAGGATTTCGCTCCCCGCATTGGGGTGGCCTGGCGTCCTCTGGACACAGACCGCTTTGTGGTGCGCGCTGGGTACGGCCTGTTCCACGATCTGCAGAACCAGTGGTACGGGCTGACCTCCTACGACAACCTTAGCGTGTACATTGGCGCTCCCGGCTTTTACCCGACCTCCACCGGAGCTACGCCGGTCGCACCCAATCCTTTGGATACGCTCTGGAAGCCCTCTACTCTCGATTACTCGTTCTTTGGCGCGGGCGCCAACCCCCTGCCTTACTGGGTTCCCTATCCGCAGATCAATTGGCTGAAGAACCGCAGCCCATACAACCAGCAGTGGACGCTGGACACGCAGTATGCGCTCAAGCCCAACCTGCTGCTGGACGTGGCCTACGTCGGCAGCCACTCCATACGTCAGCCCGGATACTGGTACTACAACGCGGGGAGAATGCCGGCCATTGACGACCCTTGCGATCGCTATCGCACGGCTCAGGAGGCTGCCGGAGACCCCACCTGCGTCGGCGATCCCAACTTGATTCCCGTCCTGGATCGTAACCAGTTCTCGAATATCAGCTCGCACGCCTATGCGGTAGCGAACCTATTCAGCGGAAACTATCATTCACTGCAGACCCGACTGAACCAGCGCTTCACTGGT